>Ga0206130_10002054_pt1 | contig 28588 bp, 19 predicted proteins | sample Helgoland_Spring_9_FD_148637 | JGI IMG/M metagenome (GOLD analysis project Ga0206130, IMG submission 148637) | Pelagic subsurface seawater microbial communities from Kabeltonne, Helgoland, North Sea - Helgoland_Spring_Bloom_20160512_1 | ecosystem: Environmental > Aquatic > Marine > Epipelagic ...
AAAAGATTTGATGGCAGTGAAATCTTTACATTAGTAGAAAAAGATATGAATGGTAATGTTATAAAAAAAGAGTTAATGAATGTTGTTTATGTTCCTTTAGTTAGATAGGGGAGACCCCCCCCTCCCCCATCTGGCCGAACAGCGCATCCGCCCTCTGCTGCGTGTCCGCCAGGCTGGCCAGAGCATCCCGAGCAGCTATGAGGCGGCTGTCGGCGTCAGCGGCGGTCCTGGCCCATGCGTCCGGTTCAGTGCTGTAATCGGGTAATCCCGTGGTCTGGGTGTGGTAGGTGTGGGGTTTCACGATCGATGCGCCTTCCGAGTGCTGACTGCTTGAGTATTTATCTGGGGAAATCTGTTTGTATGCGGCCACGATTTTTTGCTGGTGTTCATATAGGATCTTTCTTCCGCCCCCAGCGGCCACCAACCACCACATTACTTCGTTGGGCTTGAACTCGGCGACGTCCATTTGTTCCATTGTTAAATTAATTTCTTTAGTCTCTAAATATTCATTTACTTTGGAGAGCACTCCCGGCGCATCCGCCCTATCCAAATTGGGACCAGGCGCATATCCTTGATCATTTAGATAAACACTTAATTCGTTCAAGGGCTGCGGACCCAGTTGCGGTAATGATGCGTCTGGTGAAGACTCTGGTGACGGGTCCGTCTCCGGCTCCGTTTGCGGCTCAGGCTCACCGGAGAACCCCGCAAGCCGCGCCTGCCGCGCCGCGACCGAGTCGGCTAGAGGCGGTAAAGATCCTGCGTCCCTCGTAGCGTGTCCCGGGTCCAGCAATGCCCTAGCAGCGTTAAACCATTGTTTTCCCTGTGCAAAGTCCAACGCGGTCTTACGCGTTCCCTGATGCCTTATGCTAATAGTAGCATCAGCCCCTAGACGACTAAGCATTGTCAACGCTTCTATATTTCCTTTGTGCGCTGCGACCATAATTGGCGTATAGCCCTTTTTAAGCGGTGCGTTGATATCGGCGCCATTTTCGTTAAGCAGTTGAATGCAGTCGGGCCTGTTCTCGCTCGCAGCCAAGTACATCATCGGCTCACCTTTCTCGTTCTTGGCGTTCGGATCCGCTCCATCCCTTAATAGCCGTTTCACTTCATCCACTTCGCCTCTTTTCACCGCCTGAATCAGTTCAATTTTTAGCTCCTTGTCGATTGCCGCAAGATGCAGGAGCTCACCCTTTTCAGCAGCCAATTCTGCGTTGTGCGCGGTCATATCGAGCACGTATTGGTCATCTGCCGATAGTTGGGTGTGACTTCCTTGGGCTACCATTGCTGCCCCAACTACATCGGCCATGTGTGGTGGCGCTTCCTTCTTTCGATTGGGTCTCGGTTCGATACGTGCAAATGAATCAATATTTTCCTGATATGCATCTATACGATCCTTAGATTTCGAATCGTGTTTTCGGTCGGCCGGCGATAAAAAACCATGCGCATGCATTCTCTCATAATATTTGTGTAAATTATATATAATCTTATATAGAAACTGATTACTCAAACCTGGCAGCAGTCTCGCATCTCGGCCTGTAAGATGATTCCTCCCAACTTCTTGCCAAGTTGTCACATAGTTTATGACTTGTGATGCTATATCATCAATAGCTGCTTCTAATTCTGTATCTTCCTGTTCTCTACAATATGTTTTCCATTTTGGAAACATTTCATCGAGATAAATTATATCTCTTATCATATTTTCTACTTTCGTCACAGCTAGTAGAAAGTTCGGATCTTTCCGATCCTCTGCGGTCCACTTCCAGCCGGCGGCGCTCATTGCGTCAAGAGTACTTTTACTCAGTCCGCCACCACTAATATTTATATATCTTTTACTTTTCTTTATATGTTTCATTCTGTTATTCCGTTTTACCCTCATTCCTTTTTTATTAGTTCTGTTTGTCTTTCGTCTATTTCTTTTAGAAACTCTTCTGGACCTTTGATTATTTCTCTTAGACCTCTTCATTTGTCTACTAGTCTTTCTAGTCGTTCTAGTCCTATTCTTTCTTCTAGAAACTCGTCTATTATCTCTTCTACGATCTGTCTGCCTACTCCTTCTTCTAGAAACCCTTCCCATCTTTTATAAACTAATGTAGATAATTATTTTATTTTAATTATTATATTAATAGTATGAGTAAAGTTTATTTCCCTAAAGAATCCACTCAATCTGAAACGATTAAAAAAAGTTCTTCAACGATGTTTAATGTTTCTGGACAATTTAAAGACAGCGATATTCCAATCACCGGTAGAACGAAACAGAATTATGAAATGCAACTATTCCCTGATTTAAAACAAAAACAAAAACAAATAAACGCATTTATGAAAAACAAAGATTATCTTGATTTAGCGTGTGGGATGAATCATGTGTATGAAGGTTCTTTATTGAGCTCTTTAGCTAATTTAGCTACTAAAAAAGTTCTTAGACACGGTCTTGATATCCATGAACTTGATCTAGAAAATAAGAGTAAAGAAAAAGGTATTAGAAACATTAGGTACATTCAAGGCTCTGCCTACAATATGAAAGGATTACCTAAATATGATGTCATCACTGTCAATAACTTTTTGTATTTTTGGGAACTTAATCCTAAAAAAATCCTTCTCGCTTTCAAAGAACTCTTTCATCATTTAAAAAAAGATGGTGAATTAAGAATTTTCCCCGTGTATTATGGAGATTATAGTCTGAATCTAATTGAGTTACATAAGTTTATCAATGAAAACTTTTGGCTGTCGTGTATTCAGCCCACTTACTCGAATGAAATTCCTATCTTTTATCAAGATGGAGTTCAAAAAGGATTAAAGAGTGATGGTCAAGTTGAAAAATCCAAAAATACCAAATTAATGAGTCACACTCTGATTTTAAAAAAGAAATAAGCTATAGTTTTCTAGAGTGGCACCCTTGACATATTAATTTAAGATTATCTTGACTATTTGTCCCCCCTTGTTCTATGGGTTGTTTGTAATTGATGTATGCGGATTCTGCTTCATTAGACAGAATAAAATTCACACAATTCGCACATCTACCTCCCTGTTTCGAATGTAGGATCTGTTTTTGAGAATATCGGTTTGTATGATTTAATTCTTTGAATCTGTTGAATGCCTGAACATCATAGAGTGGTTTCTTCTGAATATCATAGATTTCTTTGAACACTTTGTAAATAAACTCAGGGAAGAATGTGTGTAAAAAGTAAAAAGTTACGTAACAAATCACAAATACTCCATAATACATTTGCGTTGTTACAGCGAATTCAAATCTTTCATGGAGTTTCCAAAAAAGATAAGAAAGAATTCCTAAAAAGAATAAGCTATTCATATAATATTCATTAGTTTATTTATTTAATTATTTAGATTCTGCTGTTGGGGGAGTAGATTCATCGACTTTCATTTCTATTTTAGCGGTTTTATTGTCTCCTGTCTCATTACTCTCATTTGATTCGGGATTACCCTCGTTACTATCATTACTATCATTACAATCATTACTATCATTACAATTGTTGCTACCTGGATTGCTACCGTTGCTATCATTCACGCTGTCAACTATTCCCAGATCTTCTTCATCTTCTTCAGCTCCTTCATCTATTCTTCTAGTATTCCTCTCAGTTGTTTCTCTCCCCGAACTTCTTCGGTTAGGTCTCGTCGCAGAACTAGATCTTCTTCGTGCCGATAGGATTTTAGGATCCCTAATATTCTTGGAGTCATTGGGTTCATTGGAGTTATTACCAGGAATACGACTATTTAAATGGTCTTTATACTTACTCCCATCTTCCTTATTTAATGAATTTATTTCTATTTCTTTTACATTTGCTGAATCATCTTTCTCCTTGTTACTTACAATATAATCGTATTCTTGATTGCTTAATTCTTCTATGTAATTTTCGATAGCTAAAGAAAATTGTGGGAATAATCGGTAAGTTTCATCTACTTCTTTATCATTGTATTTTTCCGAATAGGTGATAAATCTTCTCATTTCTTGTTTTAGCTTATTATCATACTGAGTATATAAACTATATCTTTGATTGACTTTGAAGAATACAGTAAGATTCGTAATAATTCCCATTAATACGGATAATAATATCGCCGATATATCTAATATTTTCTCTAAATGTTTAATCTCTTCTATATTTGTATTATCCTTAATCGTGATTAAAGCAGGTAAAATAACTGATCCGATTTGTAGAGATGTATTTGAAAAGCAATAAAATTTCTTAAACTTGCGTTTTCTTCTGTCCAAGTATATTAATTTATTCATATAATCGTATTTGAATATACGATACTGCTCTTCGGTGAGTTGCATATTTTCTAATGAATATTTGATTGATCCAATCTCGTCAAATTTGTCTTTTTTACAGCACCATATACTATGTGATGTATACATGTTCACAGCATCGTCGTCCGTTTTTTTTGAGAATCTAGAGGGATACTCATTCAGCAAAGATTGAATATGTTCTTGTGAAGAATTTCTCCAGTTTAACAATTTATTTCGTTTATCATTGATCGGTGTCTTTGTTTTATGCGTTTTATCAATTTTCATTTCCTTATAATCCTCAAGATGATCGTAGTAATAGAGAGTTATCTCTCCTATTTTAAATGATAAATATCTCATACATTTGATATAATCTAATTTGGGTTTTTCGTGTAATAAATGCCATATATTGACAGCATCTATTGTATTATATAACCACGATTTCAGTTCAACAAATTCTCCATTCTTATCTATACTTGATTTCTTAGGGAAGGGTTTGATTAACTCAAAAAAAGTTTCTTTATCTTTGATTTCGCCGATACACGCTGTTTCTAAGTATGCGCTTTCGTCGCTATCATCGGTATAATCGTTGTATTCATTGCTGTATAAACTTTCGTCATCACTTTGACTGAAACGGACTTCTTTCTCATCCTGATCATTATCTATGCCTATTAACTCTACACGATTTATTCCCAGATCAACATTATCTTCCATCAATCTATTTTTATCATCTATTACTCTTTGTTTCTCTTCTAATAATCGGTTAGTGTCGTCTTGTAATCTTTCAAAATCGGTTTGATACTTATTCATTCTGTCTCTATCGCTATCTCTATCTCTGTCTCTATCTCTATCATAATATCTGTCTCTATCATAATATCTGTCTCTATCATTATATCTGTCTCTATCATTATATCTATTTCTTTCAATCTGTTCTCTTTGATTATACAGATAATCCAAATAATCTTGTGGTGGTAATGGTGGAGCCGGTGGAATACTATTTTTATCTGCTGATGGTTGGGTAGGTAGTTGCTTAGGAGTAGGAAGTGGTCTTACTGATTGCCTTACTGATTGCCTTTGCCTAGGTGAATGTCTAGGTGAATGTCTAGGTGAATGTCTAGGTGAATGTCTATATGAATCAATCGCCGATTGATTTTGTAGAGCATCCCCATCTATTTCATCATTGTCATAATTGTCATAATTTTCATAATTGTCATAATTTTCATCGTCATCATCAATACGTCTGTCTACGGCATATCTAGATTCTTCAAATTCTCTCTGTCTTTGAGGTGGTTTACCCCAAAACCATGTCAATAAAGAAGTCATTCTATATTACTATATATATTACTATAATACATTTTTATAACGCAACCCTTTGAGAGCAGATTTAATATCCGGAAAACTGTAATCTACATAATCGTTCTGTCGTATTGCGTAATCGGGATGTATCCAAATTGTATTCCATCCCACTTTTTTCGCTGCTTCTAGATTTTCTAAAAGATCATCAAAGAAATAATAAACGTCGTTCCCAAAGATACTTGCAGAACTTTGATCGGCATACATCCCATAGATATCATTTTCTACCATCGTATATGAATGCTTATGAGGTTTCATAAACATTACAGTATCTCTTGAATATATTTTTTTGATTAATGGAGATAATTTAAGTTTATTCACGATTATGTCCGCGTGTCCGAAGGTAGCATTTGATAAAATAAATTTAGGATATTCTGTATTTAATAATTGATATAATTCTTCATCATATTGTATCTTTTCATAGTCCATATTAACAGTTGTATTATACAACGTTTGATCTATGTCGATTACCAAGAATATCATAACTGATACATAGTAATACATTTAAATCTGTTTTAAACTATTTAAATTTGATTGATATTTAAACGGATATTAATAATATCAACTATCAAGTATAGGATGGCAATGAGTAAAATGAATAATGGTTCTAATGGTTCCAATGGTTCCAATGAATTGCTTCTATCCGAAGAAGAAAAAAGATATGTTATCTTTCCTATTAAACAAGATGTAGTTTGGGACATGTATAAGAAAGCGGTGGCTAATTTCTGGACTCCCGAAGAAATTGATCTGGAGAAAGATTTAACCGATTATCAAAATCTCACAGATGATGAACAACATTTCATTAATATGGTTTTGGCATTCTTCGCCGCGAGCGATGGGATTGTGAATGAGAATCTAGGTGAAAGATTCTATAATGAAGTCCAAATCGCTGAAGCTAAATTCTTCTACGGATTTCAGATAGCAATGGAGAATATCCACAGCGAAACTTACTCATTGCTCATTGATACTTACATCAAGGACCTAGAAAAAAAGAGTCATCTTCTCAATGCTATTGAAACGATTCCCAGTATTAAGAAGAAAGCCGATTGGGCTCTCAAATGGATTGATGATGATGATTCTGATTTTGGAACGAGGGTGATTGCGTTTGCCGCTGTAGAGGGCATCTTCTTTTCGGGAGCATTCTGTTCTATCTTTTGGCTCAAGAAAAGAGGTCTTATGCCTGGACTCTGCTTCAGTAATGAACTCATTAGTCGCGATGAAGGGATGCACACTGAATTTGCTGTTCTGATGTATTCGATGCTACAGAATAAACCCAGCAAAGAAGTTATCTATCAAATCATTACCGAAGCCGTCGCAATTGAGAATGAATTTATCACCGAATCTCTACCTTGTTCTATGATTGGGATGAATAAAGAACTAATGTCTCAGTACATCAAATATGTCGCCGACAGACTTCTTTTAATGCTCGGTCTAGAAGAAGTCTATAAGGTTCACAATCCGTTTGAGTGGATGGAACTTATTTCGGTTCAGGGAAAGACTAATTTCTTTGAAAAGAGAGTCGGCGAATATTCTAATAAGTCTAATCCTAATTCTGAGAATGATAATGCTTTCTCTGTTGATGAGGATTTCTAAGACCCATTACTTAATTTATATGATACTATATAATGTATAAATTAGATCCTAAAACTACATGCATTCAATATGTATTATTTTCACTTTTGTATTTGTTGTATTTGTATGATAATCGGCTGGGATTAATTTTGTCTGTTGTTGGACTATTTACTGCTTGGAGATTAAAATACACCGATAATTATGAAAATTCGACAATTTTAAAAGCCTATTTAATACTATCTTTGGCATTCATTATATTTTCAACGATTACAAATACTATACCAAAACATATATTTAATACCACAGCAACCTGGTTACTCATGATAAATATTTTTGTTTTGATATTTTCATATAATTCTATAAACAGAGAAAGATTATGTATTATTATCGCTATCTTATTTATCGTAATTACAACGCCTATTCTAAAATACAAAAATAATCAAATAACAATGGGCTCAAATATAATTAATAAAGATTTATGGGTAATATTATACACTATTGTTTTGGGGGTGTCTCATCTAACTAATCAGAAATTTTCTATGAATCCAAATATATATTTAGTATTGTTTTCCTTATTAGCGCCAATGATATTACATTTTACGAGTAATAAATGGTTAGAACCTAGATTATTTTTTCTAACTATTTTGCTTATTTTTGATCAATTTTACCATTAAGTTTATCTCTATTTGGATGTTTTACATAAAATGTTTTATCAAAAAATGGTACTTTACGTTCTTTATAACCGTCTGGTGTGTTACCATTTTGCCAAGATAATCCATCTATCGTAGTTAATGATTCTTCTTCATATATTTCATCATTATATTCTATATATATATTACTTCTCCCACCAAATTCATCATAGCGAAGTTGCTCCATAACACTTTGAATATTTTCTGCTTCTCCATAATCTTGAATTCATATATATAAATATTATATATATAAATATTATTATGAAGAATCTATCCGTCCTTACTAAAATTAAGACTTCTTCATAAATCTGTCTATATTGGATCTTGATTTCACATTCACTCTGTGTTTAGAGCTACTCGTTTTTAATTTGTATTTTTTGGTTTGCTCATTGAATTCTAAATTACGGATTGATATGATCTGCTCATCTTTGTAAGTCACATCACACGCTTTATTTAACATTCCATCATTACATGCTTTGAACAATATAGCTTTTAAAGACTTTGCATGAGCATCGCTTAATTTATTTTCTTCTTTCTCTCTTTGAATGAATAGAGCAACACGATTTAATTTCATTCCTTTCTCAAGTTTGGTCCATTCTTTGTCAAATAATGATGGTTCTTTTTTTAATTCTTCTACTTTTTCTAATTCTTCTACTTTTTCCAACATGACTGTTTCTATACCGTTCAATTCGTCCTCATTTAATGAGATCCCATCTATCATCGAATCTATTTCTTCATTGCTTAGCTCAATTGAAGAATAATGTGTATCTACTTCTACTACTTCTGCTACTCCTGCTACTTCAGCTTCTCCAGCTACTTCTGCTACTTGACTATTAGATAATAAATCTTTGAGATCTGTGGTTTTGCTTTCCATTATAGTTAAATGGTTTAAATCCTTTAAATATTTAAATAAATCTTTAAATAGAATCTATGTTACTATATAATGGTTCAGAACAGTCCAGGTATGCATTTTGTGAGACCTCCTTTATTAAAATTCAAGAAGGTGAATGAAGATTCTAAGTGTAAAACATATGATGTTACTACTTTTAGAACTCCTAAGGATAGAGATCCGAAAGCGACTCATCCAGCCGAACTAACAGGTGTTACTGATTCTTTTATTTTTTGCAATGAGAAGATGAAAATCAAAGTCCCCAAGAAATCTTTTATGATACGCAATGGAAAAAAGAAGTTTGCTTATGCTTTCGGAATGTTTCCTAATCCTAAGAATGGGAAAGCAGCCTATTTAGACGGTTGTATCTTAGGTGCGCTCGGTTTAAAAAGACAAAAAACTTTCGCTGATGTGATCTGTTTTGTGACACCCGATATTACTAAAGATGTACGAGATAAATTAAAGATTGTTTTTGATAAAGTCATCGTTGTTCCGTATATCTCTCCTTATGATATGCCTGGTAAAGGCAAACTAAAAACAATTAAGATGGATCCTAAAATATTTCAAAATTGTCCGAATTACACGAAACAGCATCCCTATTCGCACGTGTTTTTTAAATTACACATCTTTAATCCCGATCTATTTCCTTATGAAAAGGTTTGCTTCGTTGATTCTGATTTAGTTCCGATGAACTTCTACGACTCTTTATTTATGCTTGACACTCCTGCTGGATGGGTTGAGTATCGTAAAAAGATCCCCTATGATAAATCATTTAATTGGGATAGATGTGATTTTCTCGAACACGGTTCTAAGATTCCAAAGATCTTTACCGACATTGATGGTCCCGGTGGCGCCGATGTGAATGCTGGTTTAATGGTCGTGAAACCAGATTATGATGAATATTCTGAAATGATTGCAGAATTAACATCTCCTCTAGAGACATGGATGGGTGAAGACAAACTCCACAAAGGATTTCATAATTTTGATTTTGATTCACCTGTCGGTCAACAATTCGTTAAAGACTCCTATTGTTATCCCGAACAAAATTATTTAACTAAAAGATACTCTGGTGAGTGGACGTATGTTGAGTTCGCATTTCAGAGTTGGACTCTGGATCCGTGTAATTCATTTGGGATTCATATGGCCGCATTCAATCCTAAGCCATGGTTCAAACAGCCCGCTGATTCTGAAGTCAAGATTAAAGAAGACTTTACACCATATCACACAAGAAAGAATAAAGAAATGTTTGCCGATTCCGAAATAGCTAAAGCATTAGCTCTAGACAACGAAGAAATTAATTTTGAGAACATCTCTATCTCCTATGAACTCTTTAATGATTTAATCATTTGGGGTTTAGTTTCTTTTCCCGAACTTCATAAGTTCTTTATGATGGATACCGAAATTCACGGAACGAAGGTTTCTTTTGATAGAGATATTTTCAAACCTCTTGTGAAAGGAACTCAATTCAAAACATTCAAACAAATTAAAAAGGGCGATGAGTTCTACAAGAAGTTGAGTGTTTCTCAAAAATACATTCATAGACTTCTTCATGAATATGATGATTTTGTTCTGGATGTGAAAGATAAATTCCTTTCAATTTGTAAAACGATGACCAAGGACAGATATGGGAAATATGTTGTGGATAATACGATGATTAATTATCCAGATTACAAAGAATTGTCTTCTTCTGAATCGTCTCAATTATTAAAAGAGGGTATTGCCAAAATGCCTTTCGGTAAATTTAAGGGAGTCCCTTTAAAAGAGTTAGAAGAAGAGTATGTTGAGAAACTAGTCACTTACAAAGCATTTCATAATAATAAGGATTTGAGAGAGGCTCTAAGAGACACTAAATTTAAAAAGTTAGTCCCAGATGAATCTGATTTTGATGATTTGACTAAACCATTGAAGTCGAGAGGTTCTAAAAAAAAGGGAAAGAAAAAGAAACAGAAAAATAAAAAGGATAGAAGAACAGGGAGAAAGAAAAAAGATAAGGATGAGAAAGAAGAGAAAGAAGAGAAAAATTCCAGAAGAACTAAGAGAAAAACTAAAGGTATAGGCAAAGGTAATAAGATTCTCATCTATTTCCATATGCCGAATTGTAAGTTCTGTGATGAATTTGAAACAATGTGGACAGCTCTCAAAAAGAAAAAGAAAGGAAAAGGAATTCTTTTCCGTAAATTAGACGGAACTGATCCTAAAAATAGTGAATACGTTAATACCTTCGGTATCGAATCCTATCCCACTCTTGTTTTAGTGAAAGGAACCACGTTTAAAAAATACAAGAAAGAAAGAACTATGAAAGGATTGATGGGATTCATCAATTAAATCATCAATTAAATCATCAATTAAATCATCAACTAATTCATCAATTAATTCATCAATTAATTTAAGATTAATTTAATTTAAATAAGTAAATGGGTATCCCTGTCTTTTTTAAAACTTTGGTAGAAGATTATCATGATCTCCTTTTACCAATGAATCATCAAAGAGTGAATCACAATTTATTCTTAGATCTCAATTGTTTAATACATCCCTGTTGTAATGAAGTCGCCAAGTTTGATCCGAAAGAAGATTTAATGATCAGTAATATTATTCATAAAATCAATGAATTAATCTCATTGGTAGATCCTCAAAAAAGAATCTTTATCGCTATTGATGGACCTGCTCCTAAAGCGAAGATGATTCAGCAAAGAACCAGAAGATTTAAGAGTTCTTTTGAGGATAAACCTTGGGACACGAACGCGATTACTCCAGGAACTAAATTTATGAATACTCTGAATGCTGAATTGAAAAAATATTATCAAAACGATAAAAGAATTCTTTTATCCGATTCAACGGAACCAGGTGAAGGCGAACATAAAATTCTACAATTTATGAAAAAGAATTGTAAAAAAGAACACAATGTTGTGTATGGGCTAGACGCCGATTTAATTATGTTATCTTTAGTGTCGCAAATTGAAGGAATTCTTTTATTGAGAGAAAGAACCGAATACAATTTTGAAGAAATAGATGATGAGTATCTTTTTTTAGAGATTGATTCTTTGAAAAAGAATATTAGTTCATTAGTCAAAGATGTTCCTAAAAAGACGATGATTAATGATTACATTTTTATGTGTTTTCTTCTAGGGAATGATTTTATCAAAAATAGTCCGTCATTAAATTTGAGATACAGTGGTTTAGATTATCTGTTGGAAACGTATCGCGAGTTACAAGAAAAGTATCATTATGGGTTCTTTTTGATTGATTTAACGAATCCTAAGATACTCTGTTTTGCGTGGTTCAAAGAATTCATTCTAGCATTATCATTGAAAGAAACAGACCGAATGAAGCGTATCTTTCACATTCGTTGTAATCAGAACAAGAAGTTTACGGCAATGTATAAGAGTAATTCTTCTAATAAGGAAGATCTTCTTAGACACAAACCAATTTTATTTATGGATCCAGAAAAAGAAGTCTTTTCTAACTTAGACGATTGGATACGCAAATATAATCTGTTTACAATTGTGAAGGGATTCACTCTCAGTAATGGCTTTGAGAATTTAATTGTGGAATCGGTGAATGGAGTATGTGAGAATTATATGGAATCACTATACTGGACGACTCATTATTATTTTGATGATTGTATTGCGTGGAATTGGTGTTATCACTTTGAACATGCTCCGACATTGCACGATTTCTATGAATATCTATTAAAAGATGATTTTGAGTTTAGTAAGCAAACTGAACCATATTCTCCAGTCGAACAATTAAAAATGGTTTTGCCTTACAAGAGTCTTACTCTTTTAGAAGAGATAGGTGTTAAGATTGATGAAAAAGAACTATTCTTTTATCCTAAGGAGATTAAAGAAGAGTATTCATTTATGAAACGATATGATTGGGAATGCCATCCTGTTTTGATACCGATGCTCTAATACCTATGCTCTAAATTTTATCTATATGAATATATAAAATGAGAAGAAGTTCAAGTGTTAGAAGGAATACTAGAAGGAATAGAAGTGTTAAGAGAAATACTAGAATGAATAGAAGTGTTAAAAGGAATAATAGACGAAGTAATAGACGAATTACTAGAAGAAATAATAATCAGCGTAGAGTTAATAGACGTTCATCTAGGAAAAGAGTTTCTAGAAAGAATAGTAGAAGAAGAGTTTCTAGAAGAAGAGATAGTAAAAGAAAAAAGAGTAATAAAAGAAGTTCTTCTAGAAAAGTTACTAAACAATATGGTGGTGATGGCTTGACCTCGGATGAAATTTTGAAAACCCTCATGACTGGTGTGCCGCCTTGGTCAGAAGATCAAGAATTCCCCCTAAGTGGACATTTACCAATAATAGTGTTTGGATTTAACGTGGAAAATGGTCCATGGAAATCGGTGTATACATCGCAGAATATTACTGATTATGAAGAAGATATTATGGCTGCTATGGATGGTGTTATTTACTCAGAGCTTGTACAGTATATTAATGATAATTGGACGCGAGTTTCTAGGTATTCTAAGGGTTTTGGTGGATTTTTAGAGGATAGTGAAGAATTTCACTTGTTTACCCACTTATTAAATTTGGGCTATAGTTTAGACCAAATAAATGCTATACGAAACAATGAAGAATTTAAAGAAGTGTTATGTCCTAAAGTAATAAATATAACAGAAGAAGGCGTGGAAGGCACCTTCCCTAGCACCCTTGCCGACTTCGTAGATTTCTCACCGCATCAACAACAAGAAATGATAAAGACCACTACAGGTATTGGTGGGCCGGCAACAACCAAGGGATCTTATTTATCTAAATAGTTGCTATCCAAATAAATTTGATATTTAAGACTGTTTTATTATTTATCTATATACTGTTGTTATCATGGATCTTCTGGATCTTACAAAAGAAAGGGAGAAAAAAGAATACTTAGAAAAAGTCAATAATTATGTTTCCGATATGTGTCAGAAAACATATGGATCTAGAGAAGAGTACGATAAATATACTAAGATTCTTAGGAAGAAATACAAATTTGTTCCTAAAAAAACCACCGTTATCAAAGCTTATCATGAACTCGTTAAAGACAAGATCATTGAACCAAATCCCACCTTTTACCAATTCTCTATGAAAAAGATGGGGAAGAGCTCCTCTGGTGTTTCCGTGATTACTGTTTTGACCTCTCCTACCCCCGAATACACTAAAGACGGACAAACAGTGAAACAATCATTCAGTTGCGGTTGCTCTTGTGCTTACTGTCCGAATGAACCAGAAATTAGATTAGATCTCGTTATCACTCTAATTGATAGCAAGAAGATTAATGTCATTTGTCTTCGGGAAGAAGATGTTACCAATCTCAAAATCATTCGGACTCTATCCTATCTCATTTATAATGAAATTGAATATCGCGATATTCAGTGTTCCAATTTTGAAAAGAATTCTTTTATCATTCATTTTAAAGAATTTGTCCCCTTTCATTTTATGAATGGTGATCAGATTGTCGGTGTTAAGATTGAACAACCTCGTAGTTATCTTTCAACTGAACCCGCTGTCTTGAGAGCGAATCATAATAATTTTGATTGCTTTCAACAGTTTAATGATAGAGCTTTGTCTCTAATGACTTGCGGACATCCTGTTGATAAGATTGAGATTATCGTTCTAGGCGGAACATGGGATCACTATCCTCTTGAGTATCAATTTGAATACATCAGAGATATCTACTATTCTGCGAACGTCTTCTCTGATCCCGAGAAACGAGACAGATATTCATTGGAGAAAGAGATTCAGATTAATGAAGAAGCAACACATCGTATTATCGGTTTGACGATTGAGACTAGACCCGATTGTATTACTAAGAAACAAATAAAGAAACTAAGAGAAATGAATGTTACACGAGTTCAACTTGGTGTTCAGCACATCGATAATGATGTTTTACAAGAGATTCAAAGAGACTGTACAATTGAACAAGTCATTATCGCGAATCGTCTTTTAAAAGACAACGGCTACAAAGTTGATTGGCATCTGATGCCCGACCTACCCGGTAGTTCATTTGAGAAAGATTTACTAATGTTTCAAGGTCTTCTGGGATACAAGGATAAGATTGAGATTAATAAAAATCACACTCTCTATGAATTAACTAGACCCGAATTACAAGCCGATCAATTAAAGATCTATCCGTGCACAACCGTTGATTTTACTCTTATTAAGGAATGGTATGATGATGGATCTTACAAGCCTTATGCCGAGAATGAAGATCAGTTGATTGAAGTGATCCAATTTATTAAGACAAATATGTTCTCGTGGATCAGATTGAATCGGATCATTCGCGATATTCCAAATATCAATATTCTGGGTGGGAATAGTAATGTGAATCTGAGACAAAAGGTTCTCAAAAAGATGACAGACGAAGGATTGCATTGTGATTGTATTCGGTGTAGAGAAATTAAGGGTAATCACAACAATCACAATAATGAATTGGAGAAAGCAGAACTCTTTATTGATGAATACAACGATATCGGAGCTACAGAATACTTTTTGAGTTATTGTAGTCCTTGTAAGAAGCATCTCTACGGATTTCTCCGATTGAGAATTAATGATAGTATTAATGAAAATGTTGTTTATAGTGATTTCGGTGATATTGATGATTATGCTTTTGTAAGAGAGCTTCACGTCTATGGTCTCCTTGTGAAACACGACAAGCAAACAAACGATCAATCCTATCAACACAAAGGAATCGGAACTCTCTTACTAAAGAAAGCAGAAGAGATATGTTTGGAAAAACGAATCTATCATGTAGCGATTATTTCGGGTGTGGGTGTGAGAGGATTTTATAAGAAAAAGGGTTATTCTTTAAAGAACAACTATATGATTAAAAATCTAAATGATAAATGTTGGTATGATTTGGAGAATATCTTACTACTCTCTCTCTGTTTATTGATTGTCAGTATTATGTATGATTTGAATTTTGATTAGTAATTCAATTTAATTTGTATAATTTAGTTTGATATGTATTTTTTTGATAATTAATTATCTAAGAATTAGTATTATGAGAGATAAAACAAAACATAAAGGGAGATATCGTAAATCTTCCCTACATTCTAAAAAGAAAAGGGGGAATGAACAGGATAAGGAAAAGACTCTCAAAAAAATGAAAAAGATGAAAAAGAATCGAACTCAGAGGAATAAAGTAATTACAAAAACTGGTAAGAAAAAAGTATATCAAAAGGAAGGAAAAACAGGAAAAACAGGAAAAACAGGGAAAAAAACTGGGAAAAAAAAGAGATATGTATCGCCTGATAATAAAGATGTTCATAAAACATTTATTCGTAGAACAAATAAAAAATCTCGGAATAAATTTGTGAAAGAAAAGAAAACTGGTGGAAATAGAGATAAAAACACCAATATTAATCATTTTAAGATGATTGGTGGAGCAACCAATACTAGTCACAAACCCATTCATATTCCTCAATTAGAAGCATTGATGAAACTAATACTTGGAGAGGGTGGTGATGATGAAGTTGTAGAAGTTGTATATGATGAAGGATATGATATACACTTCCCATTACATAGAATGACCGAACATAATGAAGAAGTAAAACAGATAAGGTGGTTATATAAGAACAATATAATACCAAAGATACATGTAGTAAATAACGATGGGGGAGAATCAATGATTCATTTCAGTTATATTGGTTTTATTGGTTTTGACAATTTAGAATCAAGAGATATATCGCGTTTTCTATTTGATCCTAATGAAGACCCTAATTTTCATACTACTTTATTCAATCCATATAAAACACAGGGTAATGCTGATGCCGCAGCCCAGAAGATGAAGGGAAATGTGGTTGCTGCAAAGGATGCTGCGGCCGCATCAGTTACTGCTGCTGCGGCCGCATCTGCAGTCGCATTAACTGATGTGGAAAAACGAGTCATTGAAGCGGCTCAAAACAAGGCTCGTGAAGCAGCAATTTTTAAATTTGGAAAGATTTTTTCAAATTTTCAGGATACTATGTTCGGGAATATTTGTGATATATTTAACGAGTCAGAGAAGTTACCAGATGCTATGTCTGTGATAGATTTAGGTGGTCATTTTTTTATATTTCAGATTCTTATTTATTTATTTAGTAATTTTTATAATGCTATATCTATAATATTAAGGGAATCCAGCGATGAGCAATCTGAACTTGAAAAATACGCAGGAGATTTTTTAGAAGCTTCTAAACTCTTTATTAAGGCAGTGATGAACAGACAAGTAATTGAGTCGCCTGAGCATTTAAAAATGAAGGCATTCGGCACCGATAAGAACTCCTTTACCAAAGAGATGTTCTGTAACAAATTCACCGAACAAGGATTTATAGATCGTATCATATATACCGATTATTTCGCGGAATTAGGGCTCGGCGTTCAGTTTGATATTGATCCAAAAGGTGAATTAATTCTTAAATCTGCGGATGATCGGGAAAAAGTTGATATCATATATCCATCTAATTCAAATGTTACATTTAGATTCGATTTTAAAGATTCTACTATTAAAGTTACAAGAATAAATAAGTCTGAAACTTTGAAAAATATAATAGAAGAAATTAAACAGTTTAATTATGAAAGCCCACCGAATTTTACGCATGCTTACCAGCAGGGGACTTTAACTACGGGAAAAAAAAATAAAACAACTTATAAGATTACAGGAATTACATTTAATGATGATGATTTTGTTATAAACACTACCGGTAAGAAACAGTCAGCAATTATAGCTTATAATACTATTACAACTATTGAATATAATAAAACAACAGGTTCATTAAGATTAGTAGTAACTAGCAAGGGAAAAGTGAGCAAAAACACCACCACTTATACTATCAGATTCCTTTATAATGATAATGAGAATGAGAATGCATATCCACACACTTTATATAATCTACTATTATCTTTTATAAAAATAAAGCAAACAGTTGATGTAGATGATAATAAGTCATTATTTGAAGGGACTAAGCGAGGAATCAACGAGGTAATGGTAAATGACGAAACAGACTTTTATTTAGATGGTGAACACGCTATTTTTGAGCTTAATACTTTGTTAGATATTAATGAAATAGCAAATAAACATACATATAAAACAACAACCGGAGAACCTTTTACTATTAATGTATCATCAGGTAGTAATATAGTACCTCTTTTAATATTTATGCTTAAAAAAATAAAAATTGATGTTACACATTTAGCAGGAGGGGGGATAATTCTGGGGGGGGGGGATGATGATTTTTTACTATATAAACCCCATTCAGCGATAATTGAATATACTAGAGAAAATCAACGAATAGATACTGGAAAAAAAGCTATGGAACAAAATCCCGAACCAGAACAATTAAACATAACTATTGGATACAAACTGAAAAAAACATTCTACAGATTAATGCGGGATGCTCTTTTAATGTCCACGCATCATGGTGATTTAGTTTTGCAACATTACCCTTTTGATCCTAGTGATCCTAGCGATCCTAGCGATCCTAGCGATCCTAACAAAATAATTTACATACATATTTTTATAAGTCTAATTACATTAGCTGGATCTTATATAGATATTTATGATCAAGATAATATAAAAATTGATTTAGAACACTTACGGGATAACCCAGTAGATCAAACTTCTGATAATATTAAAGCACTATTATCTGATATAAATTATGATATTCATAAAAGCTATATAGAAGATACGTATAAAGAACTGTATAATTTCAATAACATGTTTATTTTAGCCCATGTGAATACTATTTTAATAGAAATAGACGGGTATCCTGAGAACGATCCTGATAAATTTAGCATAGGTGATACGGAAATAAAAATATCAGATCGGCTTGTAACTGATTATTCAGGACTATTTAAAAGTAATCTAGATAATAAACGCGTTTTTTTAGAAGCAATTGATCAGTTTAATGAAAAAGTATTAAATGTAGGGAAAGATCTTAATAGTGAAAATTATGAATATCATATAAATAGTCTAAATGATTGCATTCTTAATCATTTATATGATATGAAAGACAATCTAACATTTATGAAACGATTAACAGATACGAAAAAATATATAGAATATTATAAGGATTATATCTCTAATACCGAATCAAAGTTAATAAAAAATATACATCATGGTGCAACAGTCTCTTATATCCATGCCCAGCGCTCCGATGTATTCATTAATAATCCCGATTTAAGTAAATTCATCCGGACAGTTTTGGACCAGAGCGCATATGCGACTGATAAATATATTGAAACGACTGACGGCAGCTGGACTATAGGCGAGCTGAAGGCCTTTATCGAGGACTCCGGTGGCGACCACGCCGGCATCATGGAAAAGAGCGAGCTGATCGAGCTCGCCAAGTCGCTGGCCAAGCCCGTCCGAATTTTTAAAAGATTACTAAAATTACTATTGTGTAATATCAGTTGTTCTAAATATATGATTGATATTGATAGCGCCGCAAAGGATCAACATATTAATAGATATGAAAAATACATGAATATTTATTTTACAATCATAAATGATCCAACACTGATGAAAATGTTATATTTTATTCTTCCAATTGATGAAATTAATATGAAACAACATACATTTCATACACACAAAATGTCTATTATACCCATAAATGATGATAATCCAAATTTTACCGACCCATTTACAAAATATCTGAATTTATTTAAATTATACTATTGCGGATGCCCGTATGATGAAGAAGTAGAACGACATATTCACATAAAAATTATCGAAGACAGATTGAAAAAATATCAAATAGGCGATACTATTGATTTTAAAATTAAAATTAATAAGAATTATGAGATAAAACCAGATTCATTCGAAATTAAATCCATCGACGGTTATGTTGCGCAAAATAGGATAAAAAGAGATCTCATCCTCGGAAAGGCGGAGAATGGGGGCGGGACACTGGATACATTGACAGATAAAGTAATAGGAATAGATGTATTAAATAATAGAATTATTTTCGAAGATAAGGATTTTATTTTGAATAATGAGAAAGATTTTCAATTATTCTTATATCTTATCTTTTCAGATAAGGTTACTGACAGTTTACCAACTTCACATACGAATTACTATATGGATAACTGTGATGACACAAAAAAAGACGTATTTTATTTTTACTATGAAGAAACAGAAGAAACTGTAACTATTTTGGAAGATGTTAAAACTATTACTAGTACATACGTAAAATCACAACAACTAGATGATATACTGAAAGATAATTATATATATGATCCTATTCCTTATTTTTATTCTTATGTCAAAAGTAATATCAAGATGCTAACATTAACAATGGACAGTACCATAGAAAATAAGATGGCAATTGTGTACACTATCACTGAGAAGTTTGCTGACTATATTAAACATATTGAATATGTTAATAAATATCATATTCTTCAGTCTTCCGCAGCTGGCGATAGATCATATTGTGTATTAGATGATAGTATTCTAGATGATTTATATGCATTTATAGATATTAAAATGAATGAAATGAATGAAACGCTACCCGGCCGCCTCGACTTCCCAGTAGGATTTGATGAGATATTATTTGGAGAGAGAGAGAGTGCGAGAGATAGAGAGGGTGAGGCCTCTTTACAATTACTATATGACTACATCCAGTTGGAGAAAGAGGAGGACAAGGATGCTTATGTAAAATATCTTCGTTGTTTAGATCTAACTATAGAATCGCCACCAATTGGGACAGCAGACGACGTGTCATCATGGACCACATTGGAAAAATTATTTACAAGTAATATATTAGATCATATTAATCCAACTAGTATATTGGGGTTTAATACGGAAAAAAACGCCAAACATAATAAATATATTAACATTAAATTTTCAGAATTATTAACTATATTTCGAGGATTAAATATATCTACTATTAGTCAGGGTTATACTCCGAAAGTCACTCTACCAACTGATAAAACCGAATTTTATGCTGATTTTGATTCAGTATATAAAGAAAGAGGGATGGATAGAGAGGTTTATTTAGAATATCTGTTTCCCTACACTATCATGAAAGATGATATACAGAAAGTTGATACTATGTTGTTTGTGATAAATAACTTTATAAATAAGAACGAACGAATAAACCAATCCAGTGATTTATTTACTGAACAATACTGGGAAACTTATTTATTTTTTATCTTACTTCAACATTATGAATCCGGTGGAGAATATAATGATACTATTAAAAAATTATTTACTAGTTTAACAAATTACTATAATACAATTCATTTATATCATATAAAACAAAATTCTAAGGGTGATATTGAACAATTAACCAAATTATATGCCGCCGAAGATGGCGACGCGCGTGGACTGGCAGCTAAACCATTATCTGCCATTCAATCATATATTCTATTTGAGCCTACTGATGATAATGTACATAAAAAATTGTACTTTCAGTTTTTCTCACATTTAAAGTTGTTTTTTAAGTCTGAAAAGGGTGTGTTCGGACAAACCGATGATATTTATAATGTATTGGAAATCAGTGAAAAACTAACTGAATTACATAATTTAGATACTAGTTTCATGTATTCTAAGGGGCGTTTTTATATTGAACATTTATACACTAATGAAGAATTGTTGCAATTAATAATAAGAAAACCAAAAACTATTCTAGAATATATTCATATGAGAATACAGTTTGCTATAAAGGATGCACCGGACAAATTGGAAAAGGATGCAACGGCCAAATTGGATAGAGAGACCGATGCCGCGAAGCTGATCCAGCAGAGATGGAAGTCGGTGAAGGTGTAATATTGCTACTCCTCATCGTAGTCAGTAGAAACACACACTTATTATTAAGATTAACTTATTTTATATTTTTCTATTCATTATATATTATGAATAGTAAACAATATCTTCAAAAAACTCAAGACATCGATAAAAAAACACAAAAAAAAGTAAATGTTCGGCGAGGTAAGATTGATAAGAGAAGGCAATATCTTCGAGATAAGAAAACGATTGATAAAACTAAGATATATAGGAAACACAATATAAAAACAAGATATAACAAAGAAACTAAAAAAAAATTACGAAAAGAAAAACTTCATAAAAAGAGAAAAACACAACATGATAAACGGAAAAGAAAAATTGAGGGTGGCGCTCCCCATGCATTTGATCTTAATATATTTAATGGTGATAATAGTCTGAATGAAAATTTTTTAGAATTATGTAAAGTAGATTATGTAAAAAAATATATTGAACGTATAATTAAATTATATTATTATGATATCTCTTCATTTAAACAAAAAGAACTGATAAATACAGGAGAGACGGATGATTGTGTGTTTATGGGATTACAAAATTCATATGTATATCATAATAATAATATCACTCAATCACAAATCACCAATTTAGAGATCATACCTAATGCTGGTCCTTTATGGATTGACTATAATTTAATTCATAATATATTTGTCTTAGACCTCGTGATAGTAAAATTATTCTGTATTATTATACGAGAATCAATTAATGATGAACAAATTGATCATTTGCATATTTTGAAGGTGGGTGATTTTGATTCTGTTCAGCATATTCTATTCGTAGGTTTCTTAAAGAATTATCTCAAAGATATAGATCAAAAACTCATACAAGACTTAAAAGATTATATTGATTTTTTAATTGACTTATTAATATCAACTGATAAATTATTTCAGCAAGCAGATAAAGAGATACTAGATAAAATAAAGGTTGTAACACAAATACAGATAAATTTATCCCTTAATGAAGGAATCGCGGCTAGAAAATTCGCTTGGGGGGGTCAATCATTGGATTTTATTTTAAATAAAGTTACAGAAAATTTACCAGATTTATATGGTTGTTTCACTACTATTACTAAAAAATTTAATGACATGTCAGAAGATCCGAATATAAAACAATTACTCTTTGAAAACGAATTACAGACATTTGTTGGTAAATGTGATTCGTTAAAGAAACAAGGAAATGTTTCATCACGAAAAGGATTAGAAGAAGTAATTAGAAAAATAAACAAAATAAAGTTATCATGTAGTAGTCAAATAGAAGCACTAACAAAGGAAGTTAAAATGTGTTTGAGTGCTATTATTGGTAAACCTCATATTGATAAATTCAATAAATATACCGAGGGATTAAACCCTAAGTTTGAAGAAGGTTTAAAATTATATTTGAGTAAAGAACCAGTTGGTGAGGATGTTTTAGATGAATTTATCAGAGAATATGTTGTATTATATGATAATCTTAGAGGTATTACCTCTAGTGCTACTGATCCGGCTAGTCCACCGGCTGATCCGTCTCCTACTTCTCCAGCTACTCTCTCACCACAGAATTCTGTCGATGTAGATAAGGGAATGGTAGCTGCTATTAATAAATATGAGTCTAAAAAAAGTCCGATATGTTTAATTTCTGAACTTCCGGTTTTATTATTAGAAGGAAAACATATAAAATTAGCGAAACTGACTGTTAATAAAACAGATGATGGTATAAACTATAGATGTAATGTATATGATTTTAGAGGTAATAGCTGGATAATGTCGGCTACACAAAATCTAGGAGAAACAGATGGGAGAATGGCACACCTCAAAAATTTGGGTCCGCGGAAAAAAGACACAAAAAATCTTATTAAAGTAACTGCTCAAAAGATCAGTACATCCACATATTTTGTTAAATTATCTGATTTTCATTATATAATTGCGGGCAATCTAATTCCATTTAAAAATTTATCTACAAATTATCCCAATAATACAGCGCCGTTCCTGCAGTTGCTGCATAAATTAGGATTAGAAATTAGGGATGGGGAACCAGCTTCAGATAAACAACCGGAGACACAAGCGCAAAAACTGTTTTCTGAGGAATTGGCGAAGGTTAAAGACCGGAGCCTCGTTGACGTAGACAAAAAAACTTTTAAAGAAACATATGAACAGTTCGGCGAGAGAGACAAATTACTTGTCTATTTTACACCCACACAGATTGTGCTAGTCGGAGCCGTAAAAGGTGGAAAAGTGAGGATAAAAACTAGATATGTGTCAGCTTTAGAAGATACAGATGAAGAAGTAACCTACGCCGCTACTAGTGAAATATGGGAAGAACGGTTAGATGATGAAGATTTTACTGATGTATATAAAGATTTAGTCAATAAAGAACCGTGTGAGTATGAGGACGGACAGACTAGTTTTGCTATTACACGATATAAAAATTATAAAAAATTTAAGTCGGGTATGGTTTATTTAGCTACACTAATAGAAGATGACGAAGATGATGGTGATAGCAAACTAAAACAAATAAATAGCAAATATAAATTTAAATGCTGGACACCGGGTATAATTGCAAAGGGTTGTATACCCCTAACAGTAGTAATAGACGGTCCAGATCAAGGACCTGTTTTTAGGGATGAAATTCCTAAAAAAGGTACATTTTATATTGTCCGTTTTAATAAGGCTGACAGTTTAAAAGTTAAGGCGGTATACAAAACTCTCAACGCCGCTCAAACCGCTCTAGCCGGTGCTTCTTCTGCTAAAAAGTTTATGAAAAAAGTGAAGGATGGTTCAGAAGAAGAAGAATAAGAAGATTGAATCAATTATTTCTCTATTTCATAAGTGAATTCTTCTGTACATTTCTCGTCATAAAAAGTTGCCCTTAATTTATTTTTTGTCACTTCAATTGAACAGACTCCTAAATTAGGTGAAAAGTATTCTAATTCACTTTTATCGTCTTTCAATTTACTTAAATAAACATTATAATCGTATCTTTCACCACCCGTCCCACAGACGATTAGAGGGATCTTTCTTTTCTTTAATGGTTTCATTATTACACTTTTACAGTGATCATGACCACCCATATATAAATCAATGTCGGTATTGTTTCCTAAATCGTTTAGGAATTCTTCTAATTCTGGGAATTCGGCTGAACCATGTTCCGCAACACTCCGCCACGTGTGATGACCAACAAGTATTTTCCATCTTTTTTTGCTTTGTTTAATTGCATTTTTCATATACGTTCTTTGCTCTTTGATGAGATCTGCCGATATTCTGTCAAAATTTGTGTCTAGGACAAAGAATTCAATAGGTCCTTTCGTGTGCGTGTAAAAACGCGATGGCATTACCCATTTTCCTCCTCTTTTTTGAGATTCAGTATGATAATCCAATTGACTTTTTGAATTGTCTCTAAAGAGCATTTGGTTGACACCTTTAGGAAGAATACTTGTTGCGATAAAAGGAGCATAACCATAATCGTGATTTCCTAAACACATATACCATTTAACATTATTTGGAAGTTTCTTATAAGGTTTCTCAAAATTAGACTTAAATAAGGGATCTTTTGTGTCTTTACATCCATCTGGATAGATATTGTCTCCTAGACCTTGAATAAAAGTATACTTTTGTTCTTTCATTAATTTGGACATAGATTCAGCAACTTGATGTTGTTCTTTGGTTCCCTTTCCCATATCACCGATGATTAGGAACTTAGTCCTTTGATCCTTTGTTTTCTTTTTTGTTTTCTTTTTTGTTTTCGCCATTATATAGTAGGGGTATATTATAAAATTATTCCTTTATTATAATCCCATATCGGCGAAGCATTTCCAGAACCGGTTCGGCTGCGGAACAGTCGTAGCATCAGTTTTTTTTTAGTCCTTGTATTCCTAATATTCCTTTTAGTTCTAACTCTAATCTTTCTTCTACCAGTCCTTCTCATTTATACTATAAGATTATATTATAAGATTATAAATGGTCTATGAAACTAAAATAAATAAACTCTTTCAAAAATACGCGAAAGAGAAAAGAATTCTTTTATTATAATAAATGAGTTACGATTACATCTATTCATTCCCCCCCCTCCTTCTCAGACTCCTCAGGCCCCCCAGACATGGATTTGGTCTGGGCGGCGGCATCGGCCGCCGCCTGTATGGCCTTCTTTTCGGCGGCTTTGCGTTTAGCCACGGCTCGTTCCAGTTCCTGTTTCTTTGCGATAGCATTAAGGAAAGGCCTTTCTACCCATGGAGAGGCCTTGCTGACGTCCGCTGAGGGTTCAGGTGCTCCACCACTTCTTCTCTTAATCCTACTTTTACTTCTATTTCTCTTAGAAACACGACTCATTTTTCTACTTCTACTCCTTACTCTTCTCTTAATCCTACTGTTACTTCTTACTCTTCTTTTTGAAACACGACTTTTACTTCTAGTATTTCTTCTAGTTCTAGTATTTCTTCTAGTTCTAGTATTTCTTCTAGTCCTTACTTTAGATCTCACTTTAGATCGCCTACTAACCCTTCTCCCCATTTATATATTAGTATATATATAAAAATGGTCACTAAAAAAGAAAGAGGTAAAAGGTATCAAAAGAAAACTAAAAAAAAGAATACTAAAGAATCCAAAATAAACAAACTCTTTCATAAATACGCGAAAGGAAAAAGAATTCTTTTATTGAAAGATTTTAAAAGAGTAGTGAAAAGTGAATTTCATATGAATTATCATGAATCAGTCTATAATGCTGCATTACATATGTGGGGATCATTCGATGGTAAAAAGAGATTCTTTACTAAAGAAGACTTCCATAATATGTTTGTTAATAATGATGGAGAAGGATTTTTTAGATTTATTTATATCTAATTCTTAACTATAGATAATAAATGAGTTATGATTATGTAATTGTCGGTGGCGGTGTTTCAGGATTGTTCTTGTCATATCAGTTATCTAAAGACTCTAACAAAAGTATTCTTTTAGTAGAAGGAACAAATAGATTGGGTGGGAGATTGGATTCTTATTCTGAAGGAGATGTTTCTATGGAACTCGGTGGAGCCCGTATCAGTGAAACGCACACGAAATGTATGAATCTAATCAAAGAAATGAATCTAGACAAAAATCTAATTAGACTCCCTAGCAATGATCAGATCGTGACTAAAATTAAAGGTCATAAGATCAATATGAAGAATTTGTGTAAAGAAGTCTTAAAAGGATCCAAAGATTACTCTAAGAAGTATTTAAAGGGCGTTACATTCCAACAATTGTGTTTTGATATCTTAGGTCAAGAAGTCACCGAATTAATGAGAGAATCATTTGGATATGATTCTGAGTTCGTTCATCTGAACGCATATTCTATGATTAAGATGTTCGGCAAAGATCTCTTGGCTGATCCTGATTATTTTATTTTATCTACAGGATTCTCTTCTTTAATCAACAATTTAGAAATGAAAATTAAAGATAAAGTTGAAATTCAATTAGATACATCGATTCATGATGTCGGTCCTAATTTTGTTCTTGTGAAAAGTGGTAAAAGAGACAAAAAGATCTACGCTCATAAAATAATCTTATGTGTTCCTCAAAAAAGTATTCTTTCTTATCCTTTCTTTCAAGAAAAAGAATTCTTTCATAGTGTGAAACCAATTCCTTTACTACGAATTTATGCGAAATATCCCCTGAAAAAAGGAAAGCCTTGGTTTCACGGTCTAAAGAGAACTATTACCGATAATTATATCAGACAAATTATCCCAATTGATTACTCTACCGGCTTGATTATGATATCTTATACGGATGGAGATTTAGCGTGTATGTGGAATAATTTGGCTAAGATTGGTCCTAAGAATAAAGAATTAATTGATAAATTACACAAAGAAATAGAAGTTCTGTTCAAGATTAAACCACCTGAACCCGAATTCATTAAAGTTGCTTTCTGGAATGAAGGTGTTCATATGTGGAAAGCAGGTTATGATATGAAAGATGCTTATGATAAAATATTACATCCTGAACCGAAGATCTTTGTCGCGAATGAAGCGTTTTCTCTTCATCAGTGCTGGGTAGAAGGATCATTAGATATGTGTTATGATGTTTTAGAAGAATTAGAATATAAAAGGACTGTTCCCGATAGAAAGAAAAGACCTCCTAAAAGAACTTCTAAAACATTTACAATTGATGAAGTTCTTAAAAAAAGAAATTGGATGATCCTTGAAGTAAAGGGTAAAAAGAGAATCTATGATGTTGGTAAATGGCTCAGTTCGCATCCAGGTGGTTCAGGATCTTTGAGAAAGGGTATTCAGGCGAATAAGTTCTACAAAGATCCTGTAAAATATCCTCAATCACCGATAGCTTTGTGGAAATCTATTCCGGCTCACAAATCGGGTAATGTTATGAAAAAGATGCTCTTGACTGAGAATGAGTATGTGAAATATGTTGGGTTATTGAAGATTAAATAAAGGATGATTAATTAGTAATAAATCCTTTTAGCACCGTCCAGTAATTTCCAGAATTTTTAAATTCTTTCCAGGCGTATTCATCAATCTGATGTAGAAAATGATAAGTCCCTTGTTTGTTTTTTATAAATATTAATACGGCGCCGGCTGAAGTTTTGTCGGGAAATATATATTCCCCCGATTTGCTAGTATCCTCGGGATCCCTAAATTTTAATTCCGTTCCCTTATACGCCGATATATTATCCAATGTTACATAAACGACATCATCTTTAGCATCCCTAATATTTTCTACCTCTTCTGTATTATCACCAGAAAGATAATAAACCTCATCTTTTAATGGTAATTCATCTATTTCATCTATTTCAACTAATTTATCCCGAGTGATCTTATATGTTTCATCATCTGTATCAGTAATTTCTATTTTACCTTCTGAATCTAATTTATCTACACAACTCTTAACAACGATAACCTTTCCCTTTTTGGAGTGGTTATCAATAGCTTCTAAAAACGGTTTCAGTGTACCGTCCGCCATCATTTCTGTCAATTCCTTAATAATTGTTTCGCCGATAATTTTTTCGCTGTAGAAGGCTTCTATAAAATATTCTTTAATCTTTTCCGCATCTTTGCGTGAGCAAGTCTTTTGGCCCACAACCGTCCTAATATCATCTATTACTCCCCCCCCCCCTCTCCCTCTTTTTTTA
>Ga0206130_10002055_pt1 | contig 28581 bp, 25 predicted proteins | sample Helgoland_Spring_9_FD_148637 | JGI IMG/M metagenome (GOLD analysis project Ga0206130, IMG submission 148637) | Pelagic subsurface seawater microbial communities from Kabeltonne, Helgoland, North Sea - Helgoland_Spring_Bloom_20160512_1 | ecosystem: Environmental > Aquatic > Marine > Epipelagic ...
CTTCGGGAGTGACAGGTTGTATATGCAAACTGTTGTTCATGCAGGAGCTAATCTCGTGACTCGTAAAAGAGACCTTAGAGTGAATCCGCAGGTCATGTATTTTAAAACGGGACCTGGTTCAAATATTATGGCGGGAATATCACTAGAGCATATTTTGAAAGAAGGTTCAGCAATAACAAACATCAATAAAACAGTAACGGTTGATTATGGTTTCTATTACAGACACCAAGATGCTTTAGTTACTACTTTCGGATTTAAAATTAAAGGATTTAAGTTGGGCATTGCTTTTGACGCCAATCTATCCTATTTAAATCAGGCTACAAATAGTATTGGTGCGATTGAAATTTACCTAAAAACTCTGCATTTATACAAGACTTCAACAAAAAGAGGCAAGATTAAATAGCGGTATTACCATTTTTAAAATGATAAAGTCCTCCTGTGTGAACAAAGAGGACTTTTTTTGTACCCTCTTGCTTCGCTAAAAACTCATTTAATGCATAAAGAGCCTTTCCTGTATAGGTTGGTTCAACAATGAATTGGGATTGATTATTGAAGGAATTTATGAATTTATCTAATTCATCTGTGGTTTTAGCATAACCCCCAAAATGATATTGATTTAATACCTCTACCCTGTTTTTATCAAAAGAAACCCCTGTTGTTTGGGCAAGAAATTGCATCTCACTTATAGCATCAAACCCTTTTAAAACCGGTACAACTATGAGCTTGGTCTTATTCGACATTGCGCTGTATATTCCGAGACTTGTTGTACAAGTACCTTGAGCTACAACTATATAATCATAATCATTGGTCGTTTCGTTTATGATATCTGCACAACCAAGCACCCCTTCTCTATTTGCACCTCCCTCCGGAATACAAAAAACACCAGGGTTATCAACCATACCATTTAATGATTTAATCCCTTTAAATTGACTTCGTGAAACAAATTCAAGCCGCATACCCAAATCGGCACATCTTTCAAGAAGCTTATTTGATTGCTTATTTAATTCATCGCCTCTTACCACTCCAATGGTATTTATACCTTCTATTTTACCCAAAGAAGCCAATGCCAATAAATGATTTGAAAAGGCTCCGCCAAAAGATTTAACCGTATCACAACCTAGAATTCTTGCATTTTTCAGATTGAATTTCAGTTTTCTAATTTTATTACCCGAGATTTCATCATGAATTAAATCATCTCTTTTGACGAACAACATTACATTTGATTTGTTTTTCTTTTGAAGGGTAAATTGCTCCGTGCAGGAGCGATCTACAAATTTTGAGTAATTAGTCATTAAATCATATTATGAAAGAAGATTTTTCCATGTTCTCAAGACGTAAAGATATGGACTCTAAGGATTATTACCTTAGTGATGATGGTTACATTGTGTTTACTGAGTCCTATCATTTGAAAAGAGGCTATTGTTGTAAAAGTTCTTGTAAGCACTGCCCATATGACTATAAAAAGGCTGAGGAAATCCCACGAAAGGACTAAAAATCTATTCCTTTTTCAGGATATCTCCCCGAAAACTGACTTAGCACTTTTTTAATTTTTATTATATCCTCCTCAACATTTCCTGAGGGTTGTATTACACTGTGAAAACCACCTTTTTTATTTTTATAATCTACATAGGCTATACATATGGGTACGTTTGCAGCTAGAGCAATGTAATAGAATCCTTTCTTCCAATTAGGGTTATATGATCGTGTACCTTCGGGTGTAAATACAAGAAATAGCTCATCAGATTGATTGAATAAATCAACAGCCAATTCTGTCAAATTATTCTTCTTCGAACGATCTACAGGAATCCCGCCCATTCTTTTCAGCACTATTCCAAAAGGAAAGAAAAAAGCCGCCTTTTTGATGAGGTATTTAGCTTTAACACCGTACGATATAAAAGCCATTTTACCTAAAACAAAATCCCAATTAGAGGTGTGTGGTCCCATTACAATAACACATTTATCTAAACCCTTGGGAGAAGTTTTGTCAATCTTCCAGCCTATCAATTTAAAAATCAATCTTACTAAACTCTGCATAAAAATGTTATTTTTCTTATTCAAAAAGCACAAAAAAAGGCTGATAAATCAGCCTTTTAAAAAATATACTAAATACACTATTCAGCGCCCTTTACGGTTTGAACAATTCGTGCAGCTATTTTGTATGGATCTCCATTTGAAGCGGGTCTTCTATCCTCTAACCAACCTTTCCATCCATTTTCTACAACCATTATAGGAATTCGAATGGAAGCTCCACGATCAGAAACACCGTAGCTAAAGTCATGGATTGAAGCCGTTTCATGAAGTCCAGTGAGTCTTTGGTCATTATAAGCACCATAAACCTTTATGTGCTCCTTAGTAACTGGCCTAAATGCTTCACATATTTGTTCATAAACCTCTTTAGAACCGCATGTTCTCAAAGTTGTATTTGAAAAATTCGCATGCATACCTGAACCATTCCAATCTCCCTTTACAGGCTTTGGGTGATATTCTATATAATATCCATACTTTTCTGTTAATCGATCGAGTAAATATCGAGCAATCCATATCTCATCACCAGCTTTTTTTGCCCCTTTTGCGAACAATTGAAATTCCCACTGACCACTGGCTACTTCTTGATTAATACCTTCAAACGTCAATCCTGCCTCCAAACACAGATCTGCATGCTCCTCAACAAAATCTCTTCCATGCGTATTCCTACCACCTACTGAACAATAGTAAAGCCCTTGAGGACCTGGATAACCTCCAAGAGGGAAACCTAAAGGCAATTGCGTATTACGATCCATAATAAAATATTCTTGTTCAAAACCAAACCAAAAATCATTATCATCATCATCAATAGTTGCACGACCATTAGATTCGTGGGAAGAACCATCTGAGTTTAACACCTCTGTCATTACGAGAAATCCGTTTTTCCGGTCTGGATCTGGATAAATAGCAACAGGCTTCAATAAACAATCAGAAGAATCACCCATTGCTTGCTTCGTGGAACTACCATCAAATGACCACATTGGACAATCCTCAAGTTTACCACTAAAGTTTTCTACAACTTTCGTTTTACTCCGCATATTTTGCGTGGGTACATATCCATCAAGCCAGATATACTCTAATTTACTCTTACTCATATTCGAAACGATTTATAATTTATTTAACCTTAATAGTGCCGAAACTGATTACTCAATCAATACTTGAAGTGGTTTTAGTAAAGGCAAATACAAATATAAAAGTTATACTGACCACAATTCCTCAAAAAAAACGCATTGTTTTCAACAAAAGTACTTACTTTTTCACATTCGCAAGAGGTTTGACAATAAACTAGCGTATCAATCTAAAAAATTAAGCATTGACAACTGAAGAGCTTCAAGAAAAAATGACAAAGGTGCTCCCCGGGAGTCGCGCCCATAAGTCTTTTTCACCCTTGAGAAATTATAAAATGGATACGTCCGAATTTAAAAATGCTGCCGTTGCCCTGCATCTAAAGATTCAGCATAAAAAATTACACCTAATCTTAATTAAAAGAACGGCATATAATGGAGCTCATAGTCAACAAATTGCCTTTCCAGGTGGTAAATTCGAACAAAATGATAAAAATTTAGAACATACAGCAAGAAGAGAAAGCTTCGAAGAAATTGGTATTCCAATGAATACAGGTTCATTAATTGGCAAACTGAGTGAAGTTTTGATACCCGTTTCCTCTTTCAGAGTCACTCCTTTTGTGTTTTTACATGAGACATATCCCAGTTTAATAAAAGAACAAAGAGAAGTGCAGGAAATTCTCATCGGTGAATTGAAAGAATTGGATACCTTCAAGCTAAAAACGTTTGAGAATGTGGAAGCCCGAAAAGGTTTTTTACTCAATAATGTGCCTGGCTTGCACTTTAAAGAGCATTTTATTTGGGGTGCTACTGCTTTAATGTTACACGAATTCAATACAATACTACGAGAATAGAAATCAAAAAGAGGAACAAACCTTAACTTGTTCCTCTTTCTGCTAAACCATGCTAAACTATAAAACTCAAAGCTACAAGAACTGTAACTTTCGGCAAAGATAACACTTGTTTTTAATTCAGTTACAAATTCCGAAAAAAAAATTCATTAATTTTTAACTGCACGAACCATCTCCCTTTTTCCTGGGGGGCCCGGTAAATCAAATACTTGAAAACCAACGGTTTTTAAGTCTCTTTTAAATTGACCTTTAGCACAATAAGTGACTAAAAAACCGTTGATATTTAAACTGTTATACATCTTCTCCATTATAGCAATAGTCCACATCTCCTCTTGAACGCGTGGTCCAAAAGCATCGAAATAAATGATATCAAATGTTTCATGACATTCATAATTTTCAATTTTCTGTTTGACTTTGGTTAATTTAAATGAATCATGAATCAGCTGCTCTTTACCCCAAACATCCTGAATCATATGATTATAATATTTGAAGGCATTTTTATGATCTATTAATGATGCATAATCCATTTTTTGAAGTAACTCAAATGGCACTGGATAAGCCTCTACCCCTACGTATTCTATTTCACGCTCTAAAACAAACGACTCACATGCGGTCAGCAGCGCATTCAAACCAGTTCCAAATCCAACCTCTAAAATTCGAATCTTTTTTGATTTTAGCGATAAAACACCATTTTCAATAAACACATGTTTCGCTTCTTGAAGGGCTCCATGGTAAGAATGATAGTGCTCGTCTAAACTAGGAACATACAATGTAAAAGAACCATCTGCTGTTTTTTTTAATTCTAATGCCAAACCTATTTTTTTCTTGCTACCGTTAATCCATCTCGAATTGGTAAGAGAATTACCTCAACTGAGGCGTCCGTTAAAAGAGCCAAATTAAATGCCCTTAATGCAATTGTATCTGCATCATCTGCTGAGGAATCAATTACTTTACCCGACCACAGTACGTTATCTGCGATGATATAACCACCAGAGCGAACATTTGGAAGCGTCATTTTATAATATTCGTAATAATTCTCCTTATCGGCATCAATAAAAACAAGGTCCCATGATTCTTCTAGATTAGGAATAAGTTCTAATGCGTCACCTTGAAGCATTTTTAATTTATTACTAAAAATAGATTCAGAAAAATATCTATTTACGCGATCGAAAAGTTCAATGTTTTTATCAAGTGTCACCAATTTACCATCATCAGAAAGACCTTCAGCTAAACAAAGAGCCGAGTAACCAGTATAAGTTCCGATTTCTAAAATATTTTTTGGCTCAATCATTTTTGAAAACATACTTAAAAGCCTACCCTGAAGATGACCACTTAGCATTCTAGGTTGTAAAACCTCCAAATAAGTTTCTCGCGTGATTTTCGTTAGCAGTTCATTTTCAGGAGTGGTATGCGCCTCTGCATATTCCTCAATATCCTGTTGGATAAAATTCATGTCTTTTTTTTAATCAAAGATAATCCTTTGCTTTAACCTTTAACAAAGGTATTTAAGAGAAAGAAACACACTCATTAACAAGCGCATGAATAAGAGTGAATGTTTGAAAGATAAATTCTAACTTTACAACCGATAAATTGAACTATGACAGTAGCTGATATACGCAAAACATTTGTTGATTTCTTTGAAAAAAAGGGACACACGGTTGTTCCATCTGCACCCATGGTGGTTAAAAATGACCCGACGCTTATGTTTATCAATGCTGGAATGAATCAATTCAAGGATTATTTCTTAGGAAATACGGAACCCAAAAATAGAAGGGTTGTAAATAGCCAAAAATGCCTAAGAGTATCAGGTAAGCATAATGATTTAGACGAAGTCGGAGTTGACACTTATCACCACACGATGTTTGAAATGCTCGGGAATTGGTCTTTTGGAGATTATTTCAAAGAAGAAGCTATTGCGATGGCTTGGGAGCTTTTGACAAAGGTCTATGAATTACCAAAAGATCGACTGTATGTAACTGTTTTTGAAGGAGATGCTTCAGATAGTCTAGGGGTTGACCAAGAATCCATTGATCTTTGGAAAGGGCACATTGACCCATCAAGAATAATTAAGGCTTCAAAAAAAGATAATTTTTGGGAAATGGGAGAAGTCGGTCCATGTGGACCTTGTACAGAAATTCATATTGATCTCAGAAATGATACAGAAAGACAAAAAACTGACGGGAAATTACTTGTTAATGCTGATCATCCTCAGGTAATAGAAATATGGAATGTTGTCTTCATTCAATTTGATAGAAAAGCGGATAAATCATTGTCAAATCTTCCAGAAACTCATGTAGATACTGGGATGGGGTTAGAAAGACTAGCCATGGCTTTGCAAGGCAAGCAATCGAACTATGATATTGATTTATTCCAAGCAATTATAAAGAAACTGGAGGAAGTTTCAAATGTCAAATACGGAAATAATGAAGCATCTGACATTGCCCTCAGGGTCATAGCAGACCACTTAAGAGCAATTTCATTTTCAATTGCAGATGGGCAATTGCCGTCAAATACAGGTGCTGGATATGTGATTCGTCGGATATTGAGAAGAGCTATACGTTATGCCTATCAGACATTAAATTTAAAAGAACCTTTTATGGGTTCATTGGTTCCTGTTCTCATAAAACAAATGGCTCAGGCATATCCTGAATTAAATGTCCAAGAACAAGCAATCGTTAAAGTAATTACTGAGGAAGAATACAGTTTTTACAGGACCCTAGCTCAAGGTATTAAACGTATTAATCAGCTCATAGAAAAATGCAAATCAGATAAAAAGGATACCATTGATGGTACATCAGTTTTTGAGCTTTATGACACTTTTGGCTTCCCATTAGATTTGACATCATTAATAGCAAGGGAGCAAAAACTATCAATTGATACAAAGGGCTTTAATTTAAACCTTGAAGAACAAAAAAACAGGTCAAGAAAGGCAACAAGTGTTGACGTTCAAGATTGGATTGCTGTTACTGACACCCCAAATTCGGGGTTCAATGGTTATGATTTTTTAGAATCAGATGTTAAAATCATTAAATACCGTGAGGTTAAGCAGAAAGGTAAACTCCTATATCAGCTTGTCCTCAACCAAACACCATTTTATCCTGAAGGGGGTGGTCAAGTTGGAGATCAAGGTATCCTAACAAAAGAGGAAAAGAAGATATTTATTTTTGATACTAAAAAAGAAAATAACCTGATTCTTCATTTAACAAAGGAAATTCCGAGTGAGCTTTCTGGTACGTTTAGCGCTCAGGTTAATAAAACAAAACGTTTTAATGTTGCTAGAAACCACTCTGCAACACACTTATTGCATCATGCGCTCCAAAAGGTTTTAGGAACTCACGTTGAACAAAAAGGCTCATTGGTTCAGCCTCATGCACTTCGTTTTGATTTCTCACATTTCAGTAAAGTAACTAATGAAGAACTCAAGAAAATAGAATCCCTTGTTCTAAAAGAAATTCAAGAAAATCATAAGCTAGAAGAATTCAGACAAATGCCCATTGAAAAGGCAAAGGAAATGGGAGCAACCGCCTTATTCGGAGAAAAGTATGGCTCCGAAGTCCGATTAATTAAGTTTAATGACTCTTTAGAGCTGTGTGGAGGAACCCACATATCAAATACTCATGAAATAGGAATGTTTACTATCATTTCAGAAGCTGCTGTTGCTTCAGGAATCAGAAGGATTGAAGCGATTTGTGGTGATGCTGCAGACGCCTATTTCAGAGATAGGAGCCAAAAATATGAAGTTGCCTCAACCCTACTCAAGAAGCCAAAAGATTTAGAGCTTTCGATCCAGGATTTAATTGTTAAAAATCAAACGCTCAATAAAACAATAGAAGGCCTTTATAAGGAACAGTCTAAAAGAATTAAAATAGAGCTTAAGAACAAAATAGTTGAAAAAAACGGAATTAATTTCTTAGGTGCCAATGTTGAACTGCCTTCAAATAGTGTGAAAGATATCCTTTTTCAGCTCAAAGCAGAATACAATAATTTTGTAGGTGTCATTGGAAATACAGAACATGTAAAATGTGGTATTCACATTATAATTTCTGATAACCTGGTTAATGAAAGAGGCTGGAATGCATCTAACTGGATTAAAGAGGTTAGCGCATATATTCAAGGCGGAGGCGGTGGGCAGCCCTTTTATGCATCTGCAGGTGGTAAAAATGCAGCAGGCATTCCAAAAGCAATTATTGATGTCGAAAAGAAAATCTAGCTTTTAAAATTCTTAGCGAGATACCTTATCCCGTTTCGTAAATAGTTTTTTAGCTCCGGTTCAAGATTAAACATTAGTATAGATCCAAAGTAACCTAAGGTGATTATAGATGTCACCAGAAGCGCATTTAACCAAGGCAAGGCGCTTAATTGAGGCGTGATGCTACTCGCATAAAAGCAAAGCAATCCTATCACGATTACAATCAACTGTCTCACATTAAATGGGTGTATCTTATAGGTGAAGTAAACAAAAAGTAATCTTCCCAAATTATAAATCACTAACGCTATTGCAGTTGAAATGGCTGCACCTTCAATTCCGTAAATCGGAATTAAATACAGATTTAATACGTAAACAATAATTATCAAGCTAAGAGTGAAAAATAAATCATAACGGTATTTTTTAGATGTATTAAATATAGCACCATTCAATCCAAAATACATATCGAAAAGTCTTCCGATCATTAGGAAAAAGAAAACGCCAATACCAGTACTAAATTCAGGCTTCAAGAAAGAAAATAAAAAATCAATATTAACCCAAACAATAAGAAAAAGTCCGAGGCCTAAAACGAGGGACATAGAGCTAACTTGTGCATACAATAGTCTCATTTTAATTAGATCTCTTGTTTTCCAATATTCTGCAACCAAAGGCGCACTAACCCTAATAAGTGCCTTGTATGGAACTTGAAGTGCACTTGTTAGGAATATAATCGTAGTGTAAACACCTGTCGCCCTTAAACCAATATATTGCGCAACCATAATTACATCTAGTGAATTCACTAGAACTCCACCCAAGGAATTGAGATAATTAAATCCAGAATAATTTAAAAGAATCTTTTTAAACCGTTTTGATATTTGAATATGTTTTGGATGGATATAGAATTCTTTAATTCTTATTAAGTAACCTATCAATATTAACGGAGGTAGAAAAAACAAAAGACTATGCCCTGCTATAAATTGATCAAAACTCAGGCTACCATTCCAAAACAAGATAAGTAATAATGACACTGCCAATCTTAAAACAATGTCTAATGCAAAAACAGAGATTATATTTTTAAATAAGGCTCTCAAATACACTTCAAATACGAGATATAATAAATAACCAAGACCTAGCGGTATAACCCAATAATAGTATTCAAGAAACAAAGGAGACTTTTCAAGATATACCGACTGAATTCTAGAACTAAATATTACAAAAAATGCAGTTACGAAGGTTGCACCGATTCCCACAAAGCATAACATAAATGCCAGGAAACCATGATGTGCTTTCTCTCGATTTTTAAAAAATGGAAAAAACTTCCAGATACTATATAAAGAACCAAGATTTGAGAACTGAGCAAACAAAACACCTAATGAAAATATGAGATTGACCACTCCAATCTGCTCTGTGGAAAAAATAAGTAGAAATAACAATCCCTTATTCAGATAACCCAAAACGAGTCCAAACGAGGAAATCAAGGTAGTTCTTAGTGCATCTTTTTGGACAAGTCCCATTATCTAACTCAATATTACAATTGTTATAAGGATAAAGGTACAAAGAAATTATACTAATTTAGACCCGTTTTAATGGATCAACATAACTTAAAAAATGGTTTCAATCGTAATATGCACGTACAATAGGCAAGAATATCTTCCTAAATGTCTTGCCCATTTAAAGGCACAGAAATGTGAGGCTAGTGAATTTGAAATTGTTCTGATCAATAATAATTCAACAGACAATACAGAGGTCATTTGTAATGACTTTATAAAAGCAAATAAAGAACTAAATATTAGCTATTTTTTAGAAGAAAATCCCGGCTTGTCTTTTGCACGAAATAGAGGCATTAAAGAAGCTAAGGGTTCAATAATATGCTTTATTGATGATGACGGATTTGCCATCCCTGAATACGTTAATATTATTTCTGGATTCGCAAGAAATAAGACCTATGATAGCTACATGGCTTTTGGGGGTAAAGTAATTCCATGCTATAACGAAGGCATGTCCCCTAAATGGATCACCCCTTATATTAGCGGCCTCGTTTCTGAAGTTGATCTCGGTAAAAAAGTAAAAACTTTTGCAAAAAAGTATCCTGCAGGTTGCAACATGGTTTTTAGAAAAGAATTTTTTGAACAGCAAGGCGGGTTTAATACCGATCTACATACGCGAGGCGATGATAAATTTATATTTCTTAAGCTTAAAGAAAAGGGCTACAAGATTTTATATATCCCTACTCTTGAAGTGTCGCATTTTATTGATGATTATAGATTGGAGGAATCTTTCATTATACGCCTATCAAAGGTAATTGGCCAAAGTGAATACATTCGTCTTCAAAACAGTAATATTATACAAAGACTCGTTAAACAAGTTGAATATTTAGTTAAGCTTAAAATTGCATTTGGACTCGGTTTATTGTTTTTGTTTCGAGGAAGCTACCTGAAAGCGAAATACTTGATTCTTGTCCGTTGGAATGTTCTAAAAGGTTACTACATCACTGAAAAATTATAACTTTAATAGAACTGTTAGGAAGGGAATCTAGAATATGCTAAAAAAGCTATACAATCAATCAGGAGTTAGAGTTTTACATGGAATTTTTGAAGCCAAGTTTTTGCGTCGACAAGGCAACAAGAAAGGTTTGAATTTAATTGATTCCTTAAACACAGATAAATATAAAACTTCCGATACGCTTTTTATACTTGGAAGTGGATACTCTGTAACAAAACTAACAAAGCAAGATTGGTCGTATGTTAAAAAACATGATTCAATCGGTTTCAATTCATGGGTTTTCAATGACTTTACACCGACCTATTATTGCATGGAAACACCAATGAAAAGTTTACATTTCAATGCAATGATTGATGAATTTAATAAGAAACATGACCTCTATGAAAATGTACCTTTCATTGTTCAATATCAACATTTTTTAAAATCAGCAAACCATTACGAGGCACTTAAACTTCCAAAAAGAAATATCTATTATAATATCCCTATGATGCCAAATACGACATCTAAAGGCATACTTTCCTTACTTTTAAGATGGTGGGAGAAAGCACACAGAAAAGAAATGTCTTGGCTGTTACATTATGCCGGTAGTTTATCATATCTCGTTTCCATGGGGTATATAATGGGGTATAAAAAAATTGTATTGTTAGGTGTCGATTTAAATGATTCTCGCTACTTTTTTGAACATCCAGAGGCCAATGAAGCATCAAAAGAATATTCAAAAATCCATAATCAGGTAATGATTGAAATGAATCGTACAGGTACAAAGAAGAAACATGATACCATTAATCCGAAAATAACACAGACCTATGGTTGCCTTCCAATAGATCACTACCTCTATGAATTCAATGAAATATTGAAGAAAAAAGGAGTTGTATTGTCTGTGGAAAATAAAGAGTCAAGATTAACCGAAGGCCTTCCTACATTCAATTTCCCTTCCTAAACCACACTATCATTGGTTTTTGAAAAAACAGGCCTTAATTTTAGTCCAAAAACAACTAGACACAATGAAATCAGGGTTAAAGAACCAATCATTGAGGCGGTTTTTGATTTAAAAAATGTTGAAGGCTCAAACTTCCAAACAATTTTATGCTCACCTTTTAAAAGCTTGACGCCACGGAGCACATAATTCGCCCTAAAGCTTGAGGTTAACTTCCCGTCGATATAACAATTCCAGCCTTTTGGATAATATATCTCACTAAAGATAGCCAGCTGATTTGATGTTGATTTTGAACGATATTCAATCTCATTAGCAGCGTATTTTGTCATTTCTATAGTTGCTTCTTGATCCCGGTCTTTAACCGTCTCTACCCCGCTAAATTCATTCAGAACAACTGCAGTTTCTCTAAAATCGAGCGTACTATCAGACAAGGCTAAAATCTCCTCATCTGCACTTCGAACTTTTTTAATGTTCGAAACAAACCAAGCATTACCAAAACGGAACGTATTCTCCAATGGTCTTTGACCTGGATTTAAAATTACATACTTTGTATTTAGCATATTTAGTGCCGGGGTCTCTTTAAAAACAGCCAGTCCTTGAATGTTTAAATTCTGCTGTATATATGCCATTTCAATACCAATTCTAAAATCAATGAGCTCCTGATAACGTTTTAGTTTAGCTCCGTGATAGCCACCGATACTTTTGTGATAATAGCTTGTTCCCGTTTCATTAAAAGGATTACCTAATGTTAGAACTCTATAATTTGTGTTTTGATTTAAGACACCGTAAGAAGCAATAAGATCTCTTAATTTCTCATTTTCAATTGATTTATAGTAAAAATGGTTGTCTAAAGAGGTTTTAAAATTTAAAACTTGTTTATCAAAGTTGCCAATATTGGATTTTTCGGAATTAAGAATAAATTGATCGGCCTGACTTGGCATTTGCGCTGGTAAAAGAGATAAACCTGTCGGTTCAAAACTCTCGTATGCTATCCGATCTTCATTTTCATTCATAAAACCGGCAGCAGCAGCATTAGAAATACGTTCTGCATCTCGGTCTTCTATGTTCTCATTTGTATTCAAATACCTTTTGGATACTGAAAAATTATCACCAATTGCAAACACTCCGAGAACAATGAATAGGGATAAACTAAAACTCTTTTTACGATAATAAAATAAAATGCAAAGTAGGGTAACAATTGCAAGACCTAGAGCTCTCAACGCATCTTGCTTAAAAAGAAAAATACGAGCGTCCTTCATTGCAGACTTCAAACCATTAAAATAATCTTTTGCATCTGGTTGATTTTGAACAGCATCTGCAAATAATTTTGATTCATTTTCAGAAATAAAACTTCCACTTAAGCTAGGCATAAGCAAGAGAATAACAAAAAACAGGAAAATCACTCCTGAAGTTGCATAAATCTTTTTGGCATTGGAAAATGAAAAATGACCTTTTGTTAACCCATCAATAAATAAAAGCGCAATCATTGGAATCATGAGTTGTAAAAGAATTAAAATCATTTTAGAATCACGAAACTTGTTATATAATGGGAACTTATTTATGAAAAACGCATTAATGCCTTCAGGGTCATTCGAGGCAAGGAGCATTACAAGAATAATCAGAGCAAGTACCGGCCATTTAATAACGTCCTTTAGAAATACCATTCCAAAAATAAATAAGACAAATAAGACGACACCAAAGTAGAATGCACCACCGCTAAATCGCTGTCCTCCCCAATAGGTACTTTGTCCTAAAAATGTTTTATCATTAGAAAATGAAGTTTCCATGTCTGAATCGCGCTCAGACATATAATCTACAAGTGCTTCATTATTGCCAAACGGCGCTCCTTTCTCGCCTCTTGCTTTAGGGATAACCATTGACAAAAGCTCCCCGCCCCCATAGTTGTATTCTAAAATATAATCCGTATCCAGACCAGATTGTTTTGATACTTCCTTTTTTGAACCATCAGGCTCAATATTAAGGTCTGTTGCACCACGTGTAGTGTAAGAACTATACTCTTGAGTAGGTAACAAGCTCGAGGCATTAGAAATTAGGGCGAGCACAGCACCAACAATTAATAATCCAGAAGCAACTAAAAATTCTCGTGTCTTTTTTGATTTCACACAGCGATACAACTCTCCAAAACCTATAAATAAGCATGCGAATCCTAAATAATAGGTCATCTGAGGATGGTTTGCCATAAGGTTTAATCCAAAAAAGAGCGAAAAAACGGCAGCACCAATGAATATCTTTCCTCTAAATGCAAGAATTAAACCTCCCAATGTTGGGGCAATATATGCTATCGTATTTACTTTAGTGATGTGACCAGCGCCTATATACAAGATATTAATCGTACAAAACCCATAGGCCACAGCGGCTCCGATGCCAAGCCATGGATTTACTCGAAGGCATAAAGCAAAAATATAAAAACCCAACATCACGGTAAATAATATTGCCGCGGACTTTGGCAATCCTAGTTTAATGGCTCTATCTACGTATGACAGCATATTGCTCTTTTCATAAACCAATATCTGGTAAGCAGGCATTCCTCCAAACATTGAATTGGTCCATAAAGGGTCTTCTTCATTTACGGCATAATGGTCTAAAATTTCTTTTGACATGCCCTGATATTGCTTAACATCAGATTGCTTTAAGCTATACCCCTGAAATAAAGGTGAAAAAAATATAGATGAAAAAAGAACAAAAACTGCTATAGCTACTATATGCGGTAACGCTAACTTGAGATAATCTTTCATGGTCTAATTTTTTGAATTTGAATACATTTTAACATCATCATCTGAAATGATAGGTCCGCATAGTATCACCAGTCTTTCTATGATATTTCTAAGCTCTCTAATGTTTCCAGTCCAATCAACTTTTTTAAGTGCCTTTAGCGCATCATTATCAAACTTTTTTAAAGGAATTCCTTGATCCGAACAAACCATTTTAATAAAATGATTGGCTAGCATAGGAATATCTTCTTTTCGGTCATTCAAAGATGGAACGTGGATGATAATCACTGCCAATCTGTGGAAAAGATCCTCTCGAAATCTTCCCTCAGCAATTTCCTTTCTTAGGTCCTTATTTGTGGCTGCAAGCACGCGGCAATCCACCTTGATCTCCTTTTCACTTCCTACGCGCTGTATGACATTTTCTTGAAGAGCCCGTAATACTTTAGCCTGAGCACTTAGAGACATATCACCGATTTCATCCAAGAATAAAGTTCCTCCTGAAGCAAGCTGAAACTTTCCTTTTTTATCCTTAACAGCAGATGTAAAGGCACCCTTTTCATGACCAAATAGCTCACTTTCAATTAACTCAGCAGGAATAGCGGCACAATTGACCTCTACAAAAGGCATTTTTTTTCTATTCGAAAAGTCGTGTAAGGACCGCGCAACGAGCTCCTTTCCAGAACCATTACCACCAGTAATAAGCACACGCGCATCAGAAGGGGCAACTTTCTCAATCATGCCTTTGATTTCATGAACTGCAGGTGTTTCTCCTATAATGGAACTGCCTTTAAACTTTTTTACAGTCTTTTTAAGCGTCTTTGTTTCAGCTACCAAAGAATTACGATCTTTTGCATTCCTCAATGTGACTAGAATGCGATTTAAATCGAGAGGTTTTTCAATAAAGTCAAATGCACCATCTTTAATGGCCTGGACAGCGGTATCAATACTACCATGACCACTAATCATAATGATAGGGCTCTCAATATTAAGCCTCATGGCTTTGGCAAGGAATTCTAAACCATCCATAGCAGGCATTTTAATATCGCAAAAAATAAGATCAAACTCCTTCTCTTGACTCAAGGCTAGACCTTGCTTACCATCTTCTGCTTCTTGAACTATACAATCCTCAAATTCCAAGATTTCTTTTAAAGCTCTTCTTATTGCTCTTTCATCATCAATAATCAATACATTCATAGCTATCTAACTTTGCGTTCCAACATTGGAACAAACTTAAATGTGCCAAATTCCTCTTGAGAAATTTGACCCTCATGGTCCTTTTTAATTTTCAACATTTTTTGTTCAGCACCGTCACCAACAGGGATTACAAGAATCCCGCCATTCTTCAACTGATGAATCAATTCTAGAGGCAGTTCCGGAGCACCACAAGTTACCAAAATTCTATCGTAGGGTGCGTAGGCTTTTTTACCTTGATAACCGTCCCCGAAAAATAATCTCGCGGTAAAACGAAAATAATCAACCATTGACTTGGCTTTTCTATGAAGCTGTTTATGACGTTCAATACTATATACTTTAACTCCTAAAGCAGCCAATATACAAGTCTGAAATCCTGACCCTGAACCTATTTCTAAAACTTTTGCCCCTTTAGAAAGCTCTAACAACTGCGTCTGAAATGCAACAGTGAATGGATGCGAAATTGTTTGTCCTGAACCAATCTGAAATGCCATGTTTGTATATGCTTGTTCATCAAATGCTAAATCCAGAAAATAATGTCTTGGGATTTGGTCAAAAGCCTTAAGAATTCGATCATCAATGATTCCCATTTCTTTTAACGATTGAATTAAAATCTTTCTTTTCCCCTTGTGTTTATAAGAATCCTGAAGATGATTCATTAATAATGATAGTTTAAATAATTCAAAATAATTTTTCCGTCAGTTGAATGAACGACAAATTTAGTTCGAATTTAATAGTTTTGATGAGGATACCTCTTTAAATTCTTAACTTTACTCAAGATTTAGAATAGCGTAATAATGATTGGAGCACCTGCCGAAAAGTGGTACGTAATTAAAACATTGAGTAGAGCTGAAAAAAAAACTGCTGAACGACTAACCGTTGCAGGCTATAAGATTTATTTACCATTACAAACCACAATAAAGCAGTGGAGTGATCGAAAAAAGAAAGTTGAAATTCCTCTTATTCCAGGAGTGTTATTTGTATATTGTATAGAGTCAGAACTATTAAAAATATACGATATCCAAGGTATTTACTCTATTTTAAAACTTTCTGGGAAATATGCAATCGTACGTGAAAACGAAATTAACAACCTTAAACTCCTACTTAAAGACTCAGTAGAGCTTAAAGAAGAAGACTTCGAAACTATTAACAAAGGTGCCCTAATTGAGGTTACTCAGGGGCCTTTGCAAGGAATTATTGCAACATCTATTGAACATCAACGTAATTATAAAGTAATCATTCAATTTGAAAGCATCGGAAGACAGTTTATCGTTCATGTACCGCGCTCTCAAGTTAGAAAAATCAAAGATAAAATCGCCTGATCTTTGATTGTTATTATGTGAAAACCATTGACTTGAATGGGACTCACAATTGGCGAAGCCATATAAAAATGAAAATAGTAGTAACAGGAGGCGCAGGTTTTATCGGCAGTAATACATGTGAAGATCTAATTAAACATGGTCATGACGTTATTTGTCTAGATAATTTCCTAACCGGGAAACGAGAAAATATAAGCCACCTTATTAAGCTTGAGTCATTCACCTTGATAGAAGGCGATATTCGTGACATTGGCGCATGCAATAATGCAGTAAAAGACGCAGATGCTGTACTTCATCTTGCAGCTCTTGGTTCTGTACCTCGATCAATTGCAGACCCCATTACCACAAATGATATCAATATAAACGGTACTCTAAATATGATTGTGGCAACAAGAGATGCTGGAATTAAAAGATTTGTATATGCCGCAAGCTCTTCCACCTATGGCGATTCTGAAAGCCTACCAAAAGTTGAACATATCATTGGTAAACCTCTCTCTCCATATGCAATAACAAAATATGTTGGAGAGCTTTATGCCGATGTTTTTGCAAAAACCTATGGAATGGAATGTATTGGATTGCGTTATTTTAATGTCTTTGGAAGACGGCAAGACCCAAAAGGAGCTTATGCAGCAGTAATTCCGAAATTCACAGCCTTACTTTTAGCGCACCAAGGTCCAGTTATTAATGGAGACGGTTCATTTTCAAGAGACTTCACATATATCGATAATGTAATACAGATAAATAAGCTAGCCTTGTTTACTAAAAATAAAGAGGCGTTAAATCAAGTCTACAACGTTGCATATGGGGAAAGCTCAACTTTAAATGAGCTTTATGATGAAATCAAGGTGAACCTTTCACAATTTGATTCGAAAATCGCTACCATACAATCTGTTCACGGCCCAAATAGAACCGGAGATATCCCTCATTCATTGGCTTCTATTGAAAAGGCTAAATCCTTGCTTGATTACAAACCCGAATTCTCCTTGAGATCGGGTTTACAAGAAGCAATGAAATGGTATTGGGAACATAAATCAACACTAGAAGTGTGATGAATATTTTAAATTTAATCGGAAGAACAGCACCCCTTTTCGAAGAAGACATAGCTTCGAAAACAAAACAGATTGAGGATCGAGTTTCCTCAAGTTCATTTTTGGTACTTGGTGGTGCAGGTTCAATAGGTCAGGCAGTAGTTAAAGAGATCTTTAAAAGAAACCCAACAAAGCTTCATGTCGTTGACATCAGTGAAAACAATCTTGCAGAGCTTGTTCGTGATATTCGTAGCTCTTTTGGATACATCAAGGGAGACTTTCAAACTTTCGCTCTAGACATAGGATCCTCTACCTATGATTCTTTTATTGATAATGACGGTCGATTTGATTATGTATTAAATCTATCTGCATTAAAACACGTCAGAAGCGAAAAAGATCCGTTCACATTAATGAGGATGATTGAGGTGAATATTCTAAATACGATAAAGACTATCAATCAAGCCATTCAGAAAGGGAGCAAGAAATACTTTTGTGTTTCAACGGATAAAGCAGCAAATCCAGTGAATATGATGGGGGCCTCTAAACGAATAATGGAGAAGTTCATTTTAAAAGAAAGTCAAAAAATAGATATTTCTACTGCGCGTTTTGCAAATGTTGCGTTCTCAGATGGTTCACTACTTCACAGCTTTAAACAAAGGATTGACAAACGGCAACCTATCGTAGCACCTACAGATGTAAAAAGATATTTTGTTACTCCTGAAGAATCAGGTCAACTTTGCTTAATGTCATGCCTCTTTGGTGAAACAAGAGATATTTTCTTTCCAAAACTATCTGAAGAACTTGACTTGATTACGTTTTCGTCAATTGCGGAAAAGTATTTGAATCACCAAGGATATGCAGTGCATTATTGCAGTTCCGAAAAAGAGGCACGAGAGGCCGTTACGGAGTGCGTTGTCCATAAAAAATGGCCTTGCTTTTTTACCGTTTCAGACACGACCGGTGAAAAAAGTTTTGAGGAGTTTTATATGCCAAATGAGCATTTAGACTTAAGGACTTTCGAAAAACTGGGTATTGTTAAAAGCAAAACAACTTATGATGAAGATAAATTAAATCATTTTTTAACGACCATTGAAACGCTAAGAATGAATAATTCCTGGACTAAAGAAGAAATTGTATTGTTGTTTTTTAAAATGCTTCCAGAGCTGGAATATGAAGATAAAGGGAAGTATTTAGATTCAAAAATGTAAAAAATTGCAAGAAGAAAAAGTCATATCATTTATTAGATCTCTCTTTAAGACTGATTCATTTATTCCTTTACATGCACCACATTTTGGAGGAAATGAGAAAAAATACCTAAATGCATGTATTGATTCCACTTATGTTTCTAGTGTTGGGCAATTTGTTAATACATTCGAAAATAAACTGTCTGAATATACGGATGCAAAACATACGATTGCTGTCGTGAATGGAACCTCAGCCATTCATACTGCCTTAAAAGTAGTAGGTGTTCAAGAAGGTGATGAGGTCATCACTCAAGCACTGACCTTTGTAGCAACCGCAAATGCTATAACTTATTGTAATGCAAAGCCTCTGTTTATAGATGTCGATAAAGATACTATGGGCCTGTCCCCTGAAGCCTTAAAAGCATTTCTCAATGAATATACGGTTGTAAAAGATGGAGTTTGCATTAATACCCTGACAAATAAAAAGATAAAAGCGTGTCTTCCAATGCACACTTTCGGGTTTCCTTGCATGATTGAAGAAATATGTGAGATTTGCGATGCATTCGGAATTCCAGTCATTGAGGATGCCGCTGAAGCATTAGGAAGTGAATTAAATGGAAAAAAGCTTGGTACCTTCGGTACGATGGGTGTGTTTTCATTCAATGGAAACAAAGTTATTACTGCAGGTGGAGGCGGAGCCATTGTCACCAACAATTTGATATTCGCTGAAAAGGCAAAACACCTCACTACAACAGGCAAAAAGAAACATCCATATGAATTTTTTCATGATGAATTAGCATACAATTACAGAATGCCAAACATCAATGCGGCCCTTCTATGTGCCCAACTCGAACAATTAGATAACTTTCTTGCCAACAAGAGAACTCTAGCTAGAAGCTATGATCAATTCTTCAATGATTTGGGAATAAAAGTAAGAACTGAATCAGATGAGTCCAAAGTAAATTATTGGTTGATTTGTTTAGAGTTGAAAAATAAAGAAGAAAGGGACCATTATTTAAACTTTTTAAATGAGAATCAAATCATGACGCGGCCAATATGGCAACTCATGTATAAATTACCGATGTATAAAGATTGTTTCAGAGACCATCAAAAAAATGCACAATTTTTAGAAGATCGCATCATTAACATACCGAGCAGCTATCGAAAAAATGGATGATAAAATTATATTTCTTGGATACTCAGGACATGCCTATTCTGTAATAGATGCAGCAATAGAAAATAATACCCAAATACTCGGATATTGTGACCTCAATGAGAATACCAATAACCCATTTGGTATTAAATATTTGGGATGTGAAAAAGAGCTAGTAGCAGAACAAAAAGAACTTTTCTTTCCGAGCGTCGGAGATAACCTGATAAGGGAAAAAATTATAGCCTTTATTGAATCAAAACTATGGAATCAAACAACGATTATTCATCCTTCTTCCATTATATCATCTCGCGCAATAATCGATAAATCTGTATTTATTTCAAGTGGTGTAATTATTAATGCAATTGCTCAAATAAAAAAAGGAAGTATTATTAATACCGGAGCTATTATAGAACATGAATGTGAAATAGGAGCATATTGCCATATCGCTCCTGGTGCAACAATAGCGGGTGGTGTAAAAATTGGATCGCGTTCATTTATTGGTGCTAACGCAACAATAATTCCAGGAATCACGATTGGAAGTAATGTTACCATTGGGGCAGGAACAATCGTTATTAAAGACATACCAGATGGTGTTACATGTGTCGGGAATCCAGCAAGAATTATAAAACAATGAAACCTGTATTGATCATAGCCGAAGCGGGAGTAAATCACAATGGTGACCTTAAAATAGCTAAAGCACTTATAGACGCTGCGGCAGATGCAAAGGTTGATATTGTAAAATTTCAAACCTTCAAAACGGAAAAGTTGGTGAGTAAGGATGCAAAAAAAGCAACATACCAGCAAAAAAACAGTGATAATGAAGCTCAGTTTGAAATGCTGAAAAAACTTGAATTACCTCAAGAATGGCATTACAACCTAAAGAAATATGCTGAAAGTAAAGGCGTGAAATTTTTATCCACGGGTTTTGATCATGAAAGTCTAAATTTTTTGAATACGCTAAACCCTTTGTTTTTTAAAATCCCTTCCGGGGAAATTTCAAACAAGCCATACCTCGAACATGTAGCCTCTTTTGGTAAACCGATTGTATTGTCAACTGGCATGAGCAATTTGAAAGAAATAGAGGCAGCAATTAACGTACTTACCAATAATGGAGTGTTAAAAAATGATATTTCAGTCTTACATTGTAATACCGAATACCCTACTCCATTTGTTGATGTAAATCTAAAAGCAATGCTTACTATTAAAAAGCATTTTAGTGTTGAAATTGGTTATTCAGACCACACTTTAGGCATAGAAGTGGCTATTGCAGCAGTTGCAATGGGTGCAAAAGTTATTGAAAAGCACTTTACAATTTCAAGAACAATGGAAGGGCCTGATCATGCTGCCTCATTGGAACCTTCCGAGCTAAAACAGATGGTTGAAAGTATTCGAAATATTGAATTGGCGCTTTCAGGAAATGGAGAAAAAGAACCCTCCGCTTCAGAATTGAAGAACAAAATAGCCGCAAGGAAAAGTATATACATAAATACCAATTTGAATGCTCATGAGACTTTAGAAATGAAACATATTGATATTAAGCGTCCAGGTGATGGTATAAACCCCATGCATATCGATGAAGTTGTAGGGAAAAAATTAAAAATTAATTTATCTGAAGATTCAAAACTTAAATGGGAGGATTTAGAATGAAGATCAGTGTTTTGACAAGCTCCAGAGCTGATTATGGAATTTACCTTCCGCTCCTAAAAAAAATTCGGGACGATACCGATATTGATTTATCTATTATCGTTTTTGGAACACATCTAAAAACAAAATTCGGTTCAACAATTAAACAAATAGAAAAAGATGGTTTTCCTATCGACCATAGAATTGATAATTTGAAATTTGGTGACTCACCTAAAGATATCGCATTAAACTATGCGTTCACTGCCCAATTGTTTGCAGAGCTCTGGGAAAATGTTGATTATGATATTGTGCTATGCTTAGGGGATAGGTTTGAGATGTCTGCAGCTGTTACCGCAGGAATTCCATTTGGAATTAACTTTGCTCATATTCATGCTGGAGAAACAAGTAAAGGAGCTATAGATAATATTTACAGAGACCAAATATCATTAGCATCATCCCTACATTTTGTTGCGATTGAAGCATTCAAAACTCGCATAAAAGATCTTGTAAATAAAACAAATACAGCCTTTTATTGCGGCGCCATTGGTTTAGAGAACATTCATAACGTTGATTTATTAACATATGAATCATTTCTCAACAAATGGCAAATCAACTTATATAAACCAACAATTCTTGTTACAGTTCACCCTGAGACAATTGATCATAAATCTAATTTAAAGCATACTGAAGTTCTTTATTCGTCTTTAAACAAAATACTTGAACGGAATCAGGTCATCGTAACAATGCCGAATGCAGACACCTTCGGTTCAGTTTACAGGGAAATGTTTAAACGCCTTAAAAAATCAAATCCAGAATCATTATTTCTGATCGAAAATCTAGGCACCCAGTCATATTTTACAGCGATGAAATTCTGCAAATTACTAATTGGAAATACCTCTAGCGGTATCATTGAAGCAGCTTCTTTTGGGAAATTTGTTATCAATCTTGGAAATAGACAAGAAGGTAGAACATGCGGAGAGAACGTCATACATACACCATTTGAGTACAATTCAATCATTTCTGCGGCGTTTAAATATGAAAACGCGACCTACAGCGGAACGAACATCTATGAGATGGATAATGGAAGTGCACTCATAATTGAAACATTAAAAAATAAAATGAATGAACTATCATAAGCATATCATTCGAGAAAATGATCCATTGAATAAGGCTCTGATGATGCTAGATGAATTGGCAGTAGATGCCATTTTATTTACAATAAATGATTTGGGGAAATTAACGGGTTCATTAACAGATGGTGATGTTCGTCGTGGATTAATGAATGGTGCTAAAATTGATGGCTCAGTTCATTTAGTAAGTTTTAAGACACCAAAATACCTTAAAGAAAATCAAATAGAGCTCACCCAACTCATAGCACTTAGAAAAGGTGATTTTAATATCATCCCTATAATTAATGGTGATAACGTTATCGTTGATGTCATCAATTTTCGTAAACGTAAATCAATACTTCCTATTGATGTGGTAATTATGGCGGGAGGAAAAGGTATGCGACTTCGTCCTCTCACAGAGACCTTACCTAAGCCACTATTAAAAGTGGGGGATAAATCAATTCTAGAACACAATCTTTTTCGATATGATTCTTTTGGAGTTAAAAGTATTCACATTACAACAAATTATCTGTCACATAAAATTGAAGATTATATTTCAGAGAATAAATCAAAATTCCGAACTAAAATTGGAACGGTAAAAGAAAATACTTTTTTAGGAACTATTGGAGCAGTTAAACTTGTTGAAGCATTAAGTCAAGACTATATACTTGTATCAAACTCAGATTTATTAACTGATGTTAATTATGAAGACTTTTTCATTGACTTTATCAATAGTGATGCAGATATGAGTGTATTGAGTATTCCATATCACGTTGATATTCCTTATGCAATTATGGATATTGAAAATGATTACTTGAAAAGCTTTCATGAGAAACCCAAGTATACCTATTTTTCTAACGGCGGAATTTATTTACTAAAAAAAGAATTGTTAGACCTAATACCATTAAATAAAGCTTACTCAGCAACAGATTTAATGAATGCGGTTATTTTAGCGAATAAAAAAATAAAAACCTTTGCTCATAATGGCTATTGGTTGGATATCGGTCAGCATCAGGATTACGAAAAAGCCCAGGATGACGTCAAAAACTTAAAACTTTAATGAATAATGTAGACGATATATTAGTTGTGATTCCGGCTAGAGGTGGTTCTAAGGGCATCCCTATGAAAAATATTAAACCACTGAACGGAAAGCCGTTAATAAAATATAGTATAGAATTTGCCCTAAAATATTTTAAGAAAGAACAAATTGTTGTCTCAACTGATCATAAAGATATTCAAAGAGTTGCGCAATCATGCGGCATACCTACTCCAACACTAAGGCCAAATCATTTAGCACAAGACAAAAGCGCAACATATGATGTTTTATTGGATATCATTAAGCAAAAAAAAGCCGAAGGTTTTAACTTTAATCGGATCCTACTTCTCCAACCTACATCTCCATTTAGAAAAAGTAAGCATCTATTGAATATTCTAGAATTGGATAGACCAAATATTGATATGATTGTGAGTGTTAAAGAGGCCAAATCCAATCCTTATTTTAATCTTTTTGAGGAGGATAATTTAGGTTTCTTGGCACTAAGTAAGCAGAGCGACATCGCCGGTAGACAATTCGCACCCAAAGTTTATGAATATAATGGCTCAATTTATCTAATGAAAATAGCGCGTCTAGAAAAAACAAAGATTAGCAAATTTGACCGTGTAAAAAAATACATCATGACAACTATTGAATCAATAGATCTGGATACTCATTTAGATTGGGACTTCGCTGAATTCATGCTCAAAGAAAACAAGATTGAACTCGATTAAGAAAAAAACAATCAAAGCTTTTTCTTGGGACTTCATTGGGAGGTTCTTTAGTCAAAGTAGTACATTCATCGTATCTATATTTCTAGCCAGGTTACTAAACCCTGAAGACTTTGGATTAATCGCCATGGCTATGGCATTCATTCATATCGGTGGTGTTTTTATCGATGTAGGTTTTTCTGCTGCATTAATTCAAAACAAAGAAAATAGCGACTTAACCTACAACACTGTTTTCATTTTCAATATAATAGCAGGTGCATTCTTAACTTTTATTGTCTACATTTCGAGTGACTATATAGGTAGGTTTTATAACGATGACCAAGTTGCTGTTTTAGTAAAATGGTTGTCCCTATTCTTTATTTTTAACTCCTTTAACCGAGTACAGAATACCATTTTATCTCGTGAATTAAACTTTAAAGCACTCACCATACGTATGTTTATTGCCTCAACAATAGGCGGTATTCTCGGAGTTACAGCTGCTTACAATGGTTATGGGGTTTTTAGCCTTGTCATTCAAATTCTAACTACAGCGGTCTTTAGCACCATACTGCTTTGGAGTACTTCAAAATGGAAACCTAAACTGCAATTTTCTTTTCAAGAAATGAAAAAACTATTTGGCTTTAGTGTCTTTGCATTTCTAGAAAGAATCATGAATAATATCTTTCTCAGGCTTGATGTTCTATTATTGGCAAAAATATTCAATCCGATTGCCGTTGGTTTTTACACTAGAGCCTCAACACTTCAGGATCAAGCAACGAAATACTCCTCATCAAGTATCATTAGAGTGCTGTTTCCAGTTTTATCAAAGTATCAAGATAATCCTAATGAATTCAAAAGGATTTATTTAAAAATGTTTGAGATCATTTCATTTTTGAGCTTTGGTTTAACAGGTATACTTTTCATTTTAGGAAGTGATATTATTATATCACTTTTTGGAGAAAAATGGGCGCCATCAATACCAATTTTTCAGATATTAATTCTTGCTAGTGCAACAATACCTTTAAATTCTCTGATGTGGAATGCAATTATGAGTCAAGGTAAGTCTAAAGAAAACTTTTATCTCGGGCTGTTGAAAAAGACTATAAGTCTTGTACCATTTATAATTGCCATACGATACAATATTCTATACTTTACAATAGCCTGGGTATTTGCAAAATTTATTGCAACATCACTAAATATGACATTGATCTATAAATTATCCTCTGTTTCTATACGCGCTCAAATTCTTAGTATTTTTAAAACCTCAACTCCTTTGATTCTTGGAATTGTATTGTTTTATTTAGCTGATTTACAGAATATAGGTACTAGAATTGCAAGTGCAATACTCTTTTTTGTAATCTATATTTTATTTGCTGCGTTATTAAAAAACCAAGGGTTCATCTACATTCAAAATACAATTAAAGAAATGAAGGTTTCACTTAACAAAAATGTGTCCATCGAATGATACCTGTAACCAAAACCTATCTTCCATCAATTGAAAGCTACCAAAATAGAGTTAGGTCAATTTGGGATTCGGGTATACTCACCAATAGAGGCGGATTTGTTCAGGAGCTTGAAGGAAAACTGAAAAACGAATTCTCACTAAAACATTTACTTTGTACTAGTAGTGGTACAATCCCCATTCAAATTGCACTGAAATTATATGGAAAAGGCGGAGAGATCATTACGACTCCATTTAGTTATGTTGCCACAACAGCTGCTATTGAATGGGAAGGATGCACTCCAGTATATGTAGATATTGATAAGGAACACTGGACGATTGATCCCGAGAAAATAAAAGAGGCAATTACACAAAAGACAACATGTATTCTGGCTACTCATGTTTTTGGTAACCCCTGTGATATTGAACGTATTCAGGATATTGCAAAGAAGTTTAACCTTAAAGTGATCTATGACGCTGCACATTGCTTCGGTGTTACCTATAAGGGACAAAGCATTTTTAGCTATGGAGATATAAGTACTTGCAGCTTTCACGCTACAAAAATATTTCACACTGCGGAGGGCGGTGCATTAATTTGCAACCAACCTATGGATTATGACAAGATTTTTGGATTGCACAATTTTGGGCATAAAGGGAAATTAGACTTCAGTGGTCTCGGTATCAATGCAAAGATGAGCGAATTGTCCGCAGCGATGGGTTTATCTGTTTTTGAAGACATGGACTTAATCTATAATAAACGAAATACGCTTGTAGAACAGTATAAAACGCACCTAACTAGTGAATTTTGCGGCACTTTTAAATTAAGAGCAAATACTTCTATTAATAATAGCTATTACCCGGTGGTATTTAAGGATCCTAAAACAAGAATAAAGGTAGAAAGAGCATTAAACAGAAAGGACATTGTGCCACGCAGGTACTTCTACCCTTCCTTGAATAAATTACCTTATGTCAATCAACAGAAAATGCCTATCGCAGAATCATTAGCTGACCGGATTCTTTGTTTGCCCTTATATCATTCATTGACTGATAAAGAACAAATGCAAGTGATTAACATCATAAAAGAGACATTGACATAAATGAAAATGGCCATAATGCAACCATATTTATTTCCATATATTGGCTATTTTCAGTTAATTAATGCGGTGGATATATTTGTACTTTATGACGATGTTAATTTCAGAAAACAGAGTTGGATCAATAGAAATAAAATTATGCTAAATGGGAAAGAGCATACTTTTACTATTCCTTGTCGAGGCGTGAGCTCGAACAAACTAATTAATGAGATTGAATTAGATAAAACCAAAGACTTCGCATTGAACTTCTTTAAACTAATTCAGCATGGCTACGAAAAAAAAGCACCTTTTTACGAAGAAACTTTAGCTGTATTGAAAAAGGTTTTTAATACATCTGAACATTATAATATTGCGGACCTTAATTATTCCTCAATTGTACACATCTGTGAATATCTAGATATTCAAACAGAAATAAAAATCGCTTCAGAAGCAGTACCACAAACTAGTAAGCTGAAGGGAGTAAATAGAATTTACTCCATATGTAAGGCATATAATGCATTGACCTATTTAAATGCTCAGGGAGGCACAGAACTGTATAATAAATCTGATTTTTTTACAGAAGGATTGAAACTACAATTTTTAATCCCAAAAACCAATGTGTTGGAATATAAACAGCTAAATACTGCTGAGTTCAAACCATGGCTATCTGTAATTGATGTTTTGATGAATAATTCAAAAGAGCAATGTCAAAAAATGCTAAACTCATTCTCTCTATCATGAGCCGATTTGCCCTGCATAGCGTACCTAGGTCTGGATCATCATGGGTTGGAGCAGTCCTGAATAAACACCCTTATATTAATTACTTTTTTCAGCCTTTATTTTCGAATTCTTTTGCACCGACACTCACAGATAAAAGCTCCTATGAAGATATTATTAAATTCTACGATGAGCTTAGAAATACAAATGATTCCTTTGTTCAACAGCTGAGATTTGGTGAACAGAACCACTTGAGAAATAAAGATTCAAATAACATACTATACAAGGAAGTTCGATACCATCACATAGTCGAAAACCTATTACAGAAAGATCCAAAAATAAAAATCATTGGACTCATTAGAAACCCTTTGGGTGTTATAAACTCATGGCTTAAGGCTCCAAAAGAATTTAGGAGAGATTTAAAATGGAATGAACTTGACGAATGGAAAAATGCTAATAAAAAAAATCTTAACAAAGAAGAGGAGTTTAATGGTTTTAACAAATGGAAAGAAACATCTTTACTTTTTGAAAGATTGAGCACTATGTATCCAAACAGTTTTTACTTGATACAATATTCAGAGCTATTGCATAATAGCAACACCGCCTTTGAAGGTATACTAAATCATTTAAACTTAGAGATGCACGAGGACATGCTATCGTTCATAGATAAAACAAAAAGTACATCGTTAAATAATCTTGACTC
>Ga0206130_10002057_pt1 | contig 28575 bp, 26 predicted proteins | sample Helgoland_Spring_9_FD_148637 | JGI IMG/M metagenome (GOLD analysis project Ga0206130, IMG submission 148637) | Pelagic subsurface seawater microbial communities from Kabeltonne, Helgoland, North Sea - Helgoland_Spring_Bloom_20160512_1 | ecosystem: Environmental > Aquatic > Marine > Epipelagic ...
ACCACTAGAATCAATTAGCAACATTGCTTCGACTTTTTCTGGATGAGCCAGCGTATAGCGCCAGGTGACACCTCCACCCATAGAATTACCCCCTAGGGTAAACTTATCCAACCCGACGTGACGCACTACAGCATCCACTGTTCGCAACTGTGCTTGCGCACCATAATCATTATCAGGTACAGCGCCAGTTAACCCGTGTGCGGGAAGATCCATGGTAATAATGCGATAGCTATCGCCAAGAATTTCCACCCACGGTTCCCATGTATGCAGGGAAGCGTTAGACCCATGAACTAACACCACAGCAGGGCCCGCGGAATTTCCTTCATCCCGAAAATGTATGCGTGCGCCATTCTCCATAGTGAAAAACTGTGAAGTTTCGCCGGTATATTTTGCGTCCACTTCCCTCTGAGGCAATTCTCCCTTATAAAGAAAAACTCCCGCGCAAAGTAATATCGCAAGGAGGAGAACAACAGTGATTTTGATTATTTTCATAGCAAAGCCTCAGCAATGTTTTAGTATTTAGTTATCTGCTACTGTTTGCTACAGCAACGTTAATTCGTGCCTTCGAAATCGACTATGCGACTTCTGTTTTTTCGCGGATCATTTCGTCAAGATCTGATAACAGCTGAGCCCAAGCCTGATCAAATTCAGCCGTCCAGTCTGCGCCCATAATATCTCGGAAAGTTTCCATGATGGTTCTAAAAAACGTCGAAAACACCCGCGGGGGAACACCGATGATGTCGTGGTTGATCAATTCACTTAAAAACAATGTTTCAGCGTATCGACGATCGCCGACAAAATCGATAATCCCGTCGAGTACTTGGAACAGCATTTGCCCTTTCACAGCGTCATTTCCGTCCATGATAAATAGCGGTTTCATCTCAGGATTAGCGCTGAACAGGCGCTCATAAACCAGCGCGGTCGGGTCTTTACATCGATCGCCAACCTGCTCCAAACAACTGACTATCTGATCAGCGATCATCGTAAAAGCCCCTTCATTTAAAGTTTAGATGTACGGGTTTAAATCACTCGTTCGAGCTTAATTACCCTCAATCTAAAAAGCTACCCGTATCCACACCAACAGCCGCTACAACGACACCCCTTGTTGAACAGTTGGCTACTATTCAGACGTCAAATCGCTTAGCAGACTAGCATGAATATTGCTGCCAAAGCGGTTAAATGTATTTGTGAGAACAGGCTCTTGCGAAAATAAAATACAATTTATTGATTTTGTCTATAACACTAACGCTTTTTTTGCGGTAACTTAAGTGTCTTGAAATTCAACGCTATGAACACAAAAAAGGAACAGTAATGAACGGTGCTGAAAGTATGTTGGAGACTCTGGTTAATAGCGGCGTCGAAGTATGTTTTACCAATCCGGGTACATCAGAAATGCATATGGTGGCAGCGATCGGTAAGTCGCAGGGTATGCGCTCTATTCTTGCTCTGTTCGAGGGGGTCTGTACCGGCGCAGCTGACGGTTACGGCCGCATGGCAGACAAGCCTGCCTGTACTTTGTTGCACCTCGGTCCCGGCCTTTCCAATGGCTCCGCCAACTTACACAATGCAAAAAAGGCGAATACACCCATTATTAATCTGATTGGTGATCATGCGACCTACCACAAGCAATACGACGCACCGCTAACCTCTGATATCGTCGGCCTATCAGGCCCGATATCTCACTGGGTAAAAACTGTCGCCTGCGCTGAAGATTTACCCGCTGATGCCGCCGAGGCGGTCGCTGCTGCCAATACCCATCCGGGCCAAATTGCCACCTTAATTGTTCCCGCGGACTGCGCTTGGAACGACTCTGTAGCAGCCGTTCCAAAACAGACTAGACCGGCAACCCCTCTAGCTACTGATGACGCGATCATCACAGCTGCAGAGATGCTCACCAACGGCAAACCGACCGTTATATTACTGGGCAACCCGGCACTCACTCAAGCCGCTCAGGAAATGGCTGACAAAATTGCCCAAACAACAGGGGCACGCCTATTCTGTGACACTTTTAGTAAGCGCGTACCCAGAGGTGCTGGTCGCTGTGATGTGCAACGTTTAGGCTATTTTGCCGAGCAAGCCACCGAGCAAATCAGCGAGGTAGAACAATTCATTATGGTCGGAACCAAAGCGCCTATCGCTTTCTTTGCCTACCCAGGACAACCCTCCGAGTTTTATTCTCCCAATAGCCGCTTACACACGCTGACAAACGCCAATGAAGACGCCGAGCAAGCCTTGCAGCGCTTGGTGGCGGCGGTATCAGCCGAGCACTGCCAGCCGCGACTCATCCAACTCAACAAGCCCGGCGCCGGCAGTGGTGCCGTGAATCAATTTAGCATTGGTGCAAGTTTCGCCGAATATTTACCCGCCAACGCAATTGTGGTGGAGGAAGCCGCCACCTCTGGAGCCGGCAGTTTTGCCGCCAGCGCGCAGTGCGAACCCCATGACTGGCTATCCCTAACCGGCGGCTCTATTGGTTTTGGACTACCTACGGCAATCGGCGCCGCCGTTGCTTGCCCTGATAGAAAAGTGGTCTGCCTACATGGAGACGGCGGTGCTATGTACACCATTCAGTCACTATGGACGATGGCTCGTGAGAATCTCGATATTTGCGTGGTTATTTTTGCCAACCGCAAATACCAAATTCTGCAGATAGAATTGGCGCGTGTTGGCGCTGAAAATGTCAATAAAAAGACGCTGGACATGCTCGACATAGGTAATCCAGATTTGGACTTTGTGGCTATGTCTATCGGGATGGGAGTCAAGGCAACTCGGGCAGAAACCACAGAAGAGTTCAATCAACAATATGTTGATGCCATGAACAGCAAAGGGCCATGCCTGATTGAAGTTATACTTCCATAAGGCTTAGTCCTAGATGCAGATGCGATAACTACCGCACCCAGAACCCTGGTGAATTGGTGCGGTAGCCAACACTTTTGTAAGCCGCATCAACTAAGCTTTGCCCTCTTTCATTTAACATCAGGCCAGCTCCCATTTGGGTCATCGAATAGCCAAAACCCATTCGACACTCGGGGTCGGCAAATCCAATACTGCCACCAGCGCCAACATGACCAAAGGCATCTCGACCCAAAAGCGCTGTTTCCTGATCTCCGGTTGACCGCCCTCGGTTATCCATAGACACCATAAAACCCTGAGCGAATCGCGTCGGTATCAGCAACGTAGCATCACATTGAGTTGCCATCGATACGGCGCTAATACGTTTTATCGTGTCGCCGGACAACAGCTCTACTGAGCCGGCTTTACCGTCATTTGCCAGCGGCTTAAACATACCCGCAAGTGCATGACCATTGGCGATACCACCCCCTCCACCAATTTCTGCCGCATGCGCTGCGCGACTATCAACCAGATGACCACCGGAGTTTAAAAACGACAGATATTGTATTGACTCAGGATCTGATACCAGCGCTTTGACAAAATCTGTCGGTATAACCGACGCATCCGGAGCAAAGGGAATCATATTTGCGACCCGCGGCTCTTTGTCCGCAGGTAAGCCAATCCAAAAATCGATACCCAACGGGTCAGCGATTTCATCGTTAAAAAAGGTGCCCAGCGATTTTCCTGAAACACGTTTGACCAATTCGCCAACAGTCCAGCCATAGGTAATCATATGATAACCGTTGCGGGTGCCCGGCTCCCAGAAAGGAGACTCTGCCGCGAGCCTCTCCACCATGTAGTCCCAATCATTATAGCCTCCGGGTTTGACCGGTTCACGCAATGCGGGCAATGCAGCGCTGTGATTCAACATCATCAGCACCGTGGTATTTTCTTTTCCATTCTGACCAAATTCCGGCCAGTAGTCTGTCACTTTGGCATTGGGGTCTAACTGTCCCCGCTCTATCAGCATGTGTGCGCACAATGCAGTAGCGGCCTTGGTACAAGAGAAAACGATGGACAGGGTATCCTCCTGCCAGTGATCACCGGTTTCAGGGTCACGCATACCACCCCACATATCGACAACTGTCTGACCTTCTATATTGAGACAAACTGAAGCGCCAACCTCCCCCCGTTGCTCAAAGTTACGAACAAACTCTTCCGCAAGCTTTTCAAAACGCCTATCGAAGTAACCGTTAACCGGTCCGGATTTGGTCGATTCACTCATGGTAATCATTGATATCGGTCTCCGTTAATCATTTTAAATGACTGCTCATGCCTTGTTCCAATAGCTCAATCCAATGCTGCACTGGCACCTGAGATCTGGTCGCCAGATGTAACTGACAACCGACATTAGCCGTTACAATTCTATCTGGACTGTCTACGGTAAGCGCCTCCAGTTTATTGTCTAGCAGGTTAGAGCTCATTGCTGGCTGTAAAAGAGAATACGTCCCCGCCGAGCCACAGCACAAATGTTTATCCACGGTTTTGGCAATATCGATCCCAGCTTTTTCGAGCAAACGGTCAACATGATCTGGCAACTGTAAACCATGCTGCAGACTACAAGGGCAATGTATTGCTGTTTTTAAGCCGTCTGTTTTGAACTTTAATTTTTCAATATCATCAACTGATATTACCTCTGAAAGATCCCTGGCAATGTCACTGACCCGCCGCGCTTTGTCGGCGTACAGAGCATCAGATTTCAATAATTTACCGTAGTCTTTCACCATGGTGCCACAGCCTGAAGCAGTCACCACAATAGCTTCAACACCCTGCTCGATCGCAGGCCACCAAATGTCAATGTTTGCTCGCACAAATCCCAGGCCTTCATCGTGCTCCGACAAGTGATGACTAACCGCACCACAACAACCCGCTTTGGGTAATTCAATCAGTGACACCCCTAACTGGTCCAATACCCTTGCCGCTGCAATATTGGTATTCGGCGTGGTTCCTGGCTGCGTACATCCCGCGAGAACTAGCATCCTTCGACTATGCCGTGCTGGCGGCCAGCGCAATAAATGTACACGGGAAGGAATTTTTTCTTTTACCATCGCTGGCATCAGCGGACGCAGCCATTGCCCTAATCGCAACAGAGCGGTGAATCGTTGACGATAAGGCAAAATATGTCGCAATCCCCAGCGCATGATTTGCTCCGCAAATGGCCTAGTCTGCTGTCGCTCAATAATTTCCTTGCCAATATCCGCGAGCCGACCATATTCCACACCCGAAGGACATGTGGTCTCACAACTCCGACAAGTCAGACAGCGATCCATGTGGGTGCGCGTCTTTTCTGTGGCTTCGCCGGTCTCAAGTAACTGTTTGATGAGGTAAATACGACCCCTGGGGCCATCTCTCTCATCACCTAATTCTTGGTATGTGGGACAGGTGGCGTTACAAAAACCACAGTGAACACAGCTTCGCAATATGGCTTCGGCTTCATCGCCAACCGCTGTATTTTTAAACATTGGGTGTAAATTTGTTTGCATATTTATTACGCCTTTTTACAACCAGCTATAAAGTCGACCTGGATTGAATAGTCGATCCGGATCAAAAGCGTCTTTAAGGCGCTTGTGTAAAATCTCTGATGCCGACGACTGACGATGAAATACTTCGCCTCGCCTATCGCCGCCTCGAAACAAGCTCACCTGACCATTCGCCTCGATGGCGTCAGCTTCTAACTTTTGCAGATCATGATCTCCGCGGAACCATCGCTGCGCTCCACCCCAATCAATCAACCATTCACCCGCCGGATAAAAGTGTTCCGCGGTAGGTTTGGTAGAAAAACGCCACAAGGGTGAATCACCGTTAAAAAAATCAAGTTTCTGTTCGTTCAGAGACCACCAGAAGTGATTCCCGTCCTCAACCACATTGCCCTGCCACTGTTTTACCGTATCTTCAACCGCACTCGCGGCACCTGACAACCGTAGATATAATTTATTATCCAACCAACAAGCCGCTGTTAGTGGCTTCGGTGTAGCCGCCAACAGATTCATCGTTTTGATGGCCTGCGGCGCGTCCATCTCCTGAACCAAAGTTAAGGTCTCAGCGGGTATCGGCATTACCTTAAAACTGATTTCAGTCATTATTCCCAGCGATCCCATAGCACCTGCTTGCGTGCGAGAGACATCATAACCGGCAACATTTTTCATCACCTGTCCGCCGAAGTTGAGATGCTCTCCCCTGCCATTAATGAGCTTAATTCCAAGCACCATATCCCGCACCGAGCCGTTCCAGGGACGACCGGGACCCGACAAATTGCAGGCAAAGGTACCACCAATGCTTGCCTCTCCGGAAAATGTAGGCGGTTCAAATGACAGCCTTTGACCCTGTTCATGCAGCACGGCCTCGATCTCTGTCAGAGGGGTACCTGCGCGTGCAGTCATTACCAGCTCTACTGGGTGATAGTTAACGATTCCAGTATGTGCAGCCAGAGATAGCTCCTCTCCCTGTATTTCTCGGCCAAGAAAAGACTTGCTGCCGCGACCACTAATACTCAGCTTTTCCCCTTTGCCCCTTGCACTGATGACCCGATCCACTAACTGCTGGCTTATGTCGCTCATGAGGCGACCCCAACAGCGGTGCTGACCGATGCCGATGCTATCGAGCGATATTCCTGACAGCGCTTCAACACCGGAATACCCTTACCGGGATTGAGCGTCCCCAGGGGATCAAATGCCGCTTTTATTCCATGGAACTGGGCTATCTCCAGATCGTTAAACTGGATAGCCATTTGTCGAATTTTCTCGATCCCCACACCATGCTCACCGGTGATGCAGCCACCCACAGCAACACAAAGCTCCAGTATTTTGCCACCAAACTCTTCCGCCTTTTCAAATTCGCCGTCAGCATTGGCATCAAACAGTATCAAGGGATGCAGATTACCATCACCCGCGTGGAAGACATTCGCAACGCGCAACCCAAAGTGCACGGACATTTTGTCCATCTCGGACAATACGAAGGCCAGCTGTCCTCTGGGTATCGTCCCGTCCATGCAATAATAATCAGGTGAAATCCTACCCACGGCTGGAAATGCATTTTTCCTTCCCTTCCACAGCAGCGCACGCTCCTTTTCATCCGCTGATACACGGGTCGTCGTCGCACCTTCCTGATCAAAGATACGATTAACTTTATCAATAGTTTCATGCACTTCCTGTAAGGTGCCATCTACCTCGCAAAGTAACAGGGCTTTTGCGTCCACCGGATAACCTGCATGGACAAAATCTTCTGCCGCTCGGATAGCATGACTGTCCATCATTTCCAGACCCGCTGGAATGATGCCTTGTGAGATAACTGCGGCGACTGCATCACCCGCCTGCTGCACGGTATCGAATGCCGCCATAATTACCTGTGCTTTTTCTTGAACCGGCAGCAATTTTACGGTGACCTCAGTAATGACACCCAACAAACCTTCGGAACCGGTCAGCAGCGCCAATAAATCGAAACCACAGAAATCCAGCCCCTCACTCCCTATAGTGACTATCTCTCCCTCGACCGTTACCATCTCCACTTTCAACACATTGTGAACGGTGAGACCATATTTAAGGCAGTGAACACCGCCGGAGTTTTCGGCAATATTGCCACCAATGGTACAGGCTATTTGCGAGGATGGATCTGGCGCATAATACAGCCCGTATCCGTTGGCTGCTTCGCTGATCGCTAGGTTTCTTACCCCTGGCTGCAGCCTTGCGGTACGTGCTAAAGCATCGATTTCTAGTATTTTATTGAACTTTGCTAATGACAGAACAACGCCGTCAATGTTGGGCATTGCACCTGCACTCAGGCCGGTACCTGCTCCCCGAGCAACAATGGGGATATGATATTGATGGCAAATACTCATGACTCGCTGCACTTGCGCGATGGTTTCTGGCAACAGCACCAGTAACGGCATCTCGCAATAAACGGATAGGCCATCACACTCGTAAGGACGCAGGGTTTCAGCATCATCGATCACAAAGTTGGGATCAATAAATTCAGAAAACATCGAGGCCAGCTCTCTTTGGCTTGGTTTATTCATCTCGCTCATACCGTCATACCCGTAACACTGCTGAAAAATACCACCTGTCCATCTTCGTCGCTGCCCGCTGGATCCGATCATGGATCATCCCAACCACCACTGCAGACACCTCATATTATGAAAATTATTGCATATTAATAATAGAGTAAATGGCTAGCGCAGGCCAATTTGACCATTACATATACGCCGATAACAAGCTGCCCAGACCAGACCAGACCGCGATTATACGTCTATACTCACTATTCTTTCGGCAATATCAATCGATTACTATTTTATGTACTGAAAACTATGTGCAAAAAGCCGCAATTTCTGTGATTATCTAAGCTAACAGTTTTGGAGTTTATGATGACTAAAAAAGACCAATCTGAAAAACCATCTGCCACGTTTAATGACTGGGTCAGTCAATGGGAACGCACCGTCGACAAATTCTCTAACCAGTTTATGGGCACCAGTGAATTCAGCCAATCGATAAATTTAATGCAGAACATGCAACTGGAATACCAACGAGCCTTCGGTGAGCAAATGGCCAAGCAGCTCGCCAATTTCAATATGCCCAGCAGAGACGATATTCTCGAACTCAGTGAAGTTATGAGAGATATCGATCGCCGGATGGCGCGCATGGAAACCGCCATCAACAAACTGGAAAAAGGACAAGCCCGCGGCGCAAATAAGAAACCTACTTCGCCACCTCGGACAAAACGCCCACCCGTCAAAAAGGCATAACCCTCTTACGACCGTATTACACCAATAATATTTCAGAAGGTGAAATTCTCATGAGTGCCGCGACAAAAAAGGAAAAAAAGATCACGGAGAAGATGCGTGACCTTGTTGACAAAACAATACAACGGGGCGTAAAAGGCGTTCAATTTGCTCGCTCAGGTAAGGCCAATGTCGGCCAAAGCCCGAAGGATCTGATTTATGATCGGGGCACACTCAAACTCTACCACTACCATCCTATGTCAGATGAAGTTTACCGAATACCGGTTATTCTGGTGATGGCGACCACAAACAGAGGTTACATTTTCGATTTGTTGCCGGGTCAAAGTATGGTGGAGTACTTACTCAAACGTGGTTTTGACGTGTATATGATTGACTGGGATCCCCCTATGCCGTCTGAGCGCGGACTATCATTGGATGACTACACTCAAGACTTCATCCCAAGCTGTGTCGAGCGCGTGCAACAAGAATCTGGGGAAGAAGACGTCAATATTATCGCCTATTGCATGGGAGGTGTACTGTCGTTGATTTACGCCGCAACCCATCTCGACGGCCCGGTAAAAAATCTGGCCTGTTTGACCACGCCCATTAACTGGCAGGAAATGGGCCTGTTCAACAACTGGACAAATCAGCAACACCTCAACCTCGATAAATTAGTCGATACTCTCGGGGTTATTCCCGCTGATTTTATTGAGCGCTCTTTTTCAATGCTGCGCCCGGCGGCAAAAACAGCTGGGCAACTGCGACTATGGGATCAAATGTGGAATGACGAATTCGTTACATCCTATCGAGCTTTTGAACGCTGGGGTAACGAGACCATCGGCTTGCCCGGAACCTACTATAGAGAGACAACTCAAGAACTGATGTGGGGCAACAAATTGTTCACCGAAGAGCTGATCGTTGCCGGCAAACCTGCAAAACTGTCAGAGATTAAAATCCCACTGATGCATATAGTCGCCGAACATGATCATATCGCGACTTACGGAGCAACAAAACCATTGCTAGAATTAGCCGGGTCAGAAGACAAAGAAGAAGTCGTATTAAAAGGCGGACACGTTAGTCTCATTGCCGGACCCAACGCCGTCCGCAGAATGTGGCCCAAAATTAACGAATGGCTAGGGGAGCGGTCAGTGTGAATATGTTGAAGAAACGTTATCCAAAGACAATAACCCTTAACGGCAAGGCCGTCGAGCTGTCTATATTAACAGGCGATGGCAATGATGAAGAAGTTCTCACTTTTTCTAATAGCTTGCCCGCTCACGATCTATTGTTTCTCTCAAGAGACATTCAAGAACCCAAAGTGATTGCCGCTTGGATGCAGAGCATTGAGGACGGCGACATCACCAGTATCGTTGCGCGCGTGGACGGAGAAGTAGTAGGAACAACCGCCATCGTAACTGACAAACACTCCTGGTCTTCTCATGTCGGTGAGCTTCGTATTCTTGTTAGCCCCGCAGCTCGCGATATTGGCCTTGGCAGAACACTGGTGCAAGAAAGCTTTTTACTGGGACTGGATTTGGGGCTCGACAAATTGACCGCTCGAATGACCATCGATCAAGAAGCTGCTGTTAACGTATTTGAAGAGCTGGGCTTCAAAACTGAAGCAATGCTCAGAGATCACGTTAAAGGCCGCGACGGGAAAAAACATGATTTGCTGATTCTTAGCCATGACGTTGAGGCGGTAAACTCTCAAATGCAAGCCTATGGTATGGATAAAGCGTTTTGACGCTTTTTTGATGGCTTCGCAACAACATCCAATCTTTTGATACATCAACCAACTATCTAAAAGTGTAGGAGCAATACCCATTGGGTCTCTACGAAGACTATATTCTTCCTCATGTTATACATGCAGCCTGTGGCGGAGCTCCCGTCACCAAACAACGGCAGAAAATAGTGCCCCGTGCAGAAGGACGCGTATTGGAAATAGGAATGGGCTCCGGTCTAAATATTCCATTTTACGATACTGACAAAGTAGAAATGGTCTGGGGGCTCGAACCTTCGGAAGGTATGAGAAGGAAAGCCCGCAATCGGGTTAAGGCAGCACCATTTAGTTTGCAGTGGCTAGGCCTGCCAGGAGAGCAAATCCCTCTTGACGCCAATAGCGCCGATACCATTGTCCTAACCTATACGCTCTGCACCATCCCCGACTGGAGCGCTGCTCTGCAACAAATGAGAAGAGTGCTAAAACCCGGTGGAAAGCTGCTGTTCAGTGAGCATGGAAAAGCCCCGGACGAAGCCGTCAGACGCTGGCAGAACCGTATTGACCCCTATTGGGGGAAGATGGCAGGAGGCTGCCATCTCAATAGAGATATCCCGGCATTACTAACCGCAGGCGGTTTCAAAATCAAAGAAATTGAATCAATGTATATGCCCTCTATGCCAAAAATTGCCGGCTTTACCTACTGGGGTTATGCGGATTAATTTTGAGGGCGGACTAAGGACGATCAAGCAAACGCGGCCACGAGGTAAAGCATGGATGAGAATACCGTAAGAGGTACAGGCAGTATCCCGATGGCAATCAAGCTATCACTGCTTATTGTGTCCATTATGGTGATAGCAACCGCCATTCAAGGATTGATAATCGCTAGCCAGCAAGGCGAGCTGCTTGAACACGAAATAGAGAAATTTGGATTTGCCACATCGCGCCTGTTAGTGCGCCAAATTAAAGAGCCCCTGTTAGCAAAAGACGACCTCGCACTGGAGCAAATCGTACAATCATCAGTAAGAGACAATGGAGTCGCCGGCATAACAATCACCTCTATTAAGGGTGAAAAAATTGCCCGTAGCGGTTTCAACCCAACTTTTGATGTTTCAGCCATCGAAACACCGGTTGCTTGGGCAGACCGCCAGCAGCAACAGTATATTTCATTTTTCGAAATAGCCTATTCCAATGATTTGAAAATTGGTGAAGTTCTAGTCACTATTGATGCTGACTCGCTAGTCAAAGTCAGATCAGATGCCACTCGATCCATCATCTACTCGACCTTAATCATGATAGTCATTGGCGTAATAATCACCGCTTGGATCTCTCGGCGAGTGACCGGCCCCATTGTCCGTATTATTAATATCAGCCGCAAAATTGCCAGTGGCGATTATCAAGCCCGATTCAATGAAAAAAGTAGCGGCGAACTGGCGGTCCTCGTCCAATCCCTTAATGCCATGACCACCCAACTCCTGTATAAAATCCATCTGGAGCAAACCTTCTCCCGCTATATATCTCCGAAGGTGGCAAAAGCAGTATTAGCGAGTATGGCGCCGCAAGAACTGGGCGGAAAGGAAGTAAACGGCAGTGTGCTATTCGCCGACATTGTTGGATTTACCTCTATTTCTGAAACCATGAAAGCAGAAAAAGTTAGCCAATTACTCAATGATTATTTCACTTACATCGACCAGACAGCTCATCACTGTGATGGTCACGTTGACAAATACTTGGGCGATTGCGCCATGATTCTATTTGGCGTCCCTGACCCCGACAGCAACCACCTCAGCAATGCTGTTTATTGCGCACTGCTAATTCACCGCGTGATAGAGCGAGTCAACCGAGACCGTCTGGAGCACGGTGACGTTGCTGTCAGCTTCAGTGCCGGGGTTAATGCTGGCCCAATGCTTGCGGGTAATATGGGTTCACGATCGCGAATGGAATACACTGTTGTCGGGGATACTGTGAACACGGCATCACGATTGGCTGCGATATCAGGGCCGGGAGAAATCATAGTTACCGAAGCAGTCGCCAAGAATATAAATATTGCCCGTCAGTTTGAAACCACAGAAGTCAACGCCGTCAAATTGAAAGGGAAAAAAAACCCAATTACTGTCTATCGTATCGACAAGGGCAATGAAGAAACCGAACATAAACTAGATCGTGATCTTGGTATCATATTGTCCGCCGTTGAGTCGGGGGAATAACATGCAAAAACTTATCTATGCGCTTCTGCTAACCCACTTGTGTGCGTGCACTTTTCTCATTGACAGTGATGTTCGTTCCGCGCAAGCAATAGACAGCTATCTAGCTGCCGGTAATATCTGGGCTGCTAATAATTATTACGAAGGGCTATACGAGACCCAGAAAAGAGGAGTTGCTGTCAGCAATGCTCATGTTATTTTAACGGCCAAACTGTCCGAAATTCGAAAAAAAACCATTGATGCCGCTGAGGCAGCAGTCAAAGTATCTGACTGGAAAAAAGCGATCGATCTGTATCAGGAGCAACTTCCTCTAGTAGAAATGGATAAAGCATTTAATACCAGTTACCAGAATTTTTTAAAAAAGCAGCAGCGCGAAAGAAATAATTTACGCGACAGTTTTATTGTTACCAGAGCTGAATACCTTATTGACGCTATCCCAGTAATGATTGCCGACCAGCAACTTAATCCTTACAACCGCGAAAAAGAACAACAGCTGAACAACGTCAAACAAGAGTCCCGAAAGATCGCCAGCCGTTTACTAGAGCTAAGTTTCAATGCTATGAGAAAAGAAGATATAGCGACAGCGCGAACGATGATTCCACTGGCAAAAAAACTCGATGATAACGAGGCAGCAGCCAAAGCGAGTAAAACGCTATCGACGCTGAGCCAATCTTTCGATGAGCACCTCGAAAAAATGATAGAAGAAGGTATTCGACTCTATAGCAGAGAGCAATACGACGATGCTCTGAGAACATGGAATGAAATACTGTTTTTGGATCCTGAAAACGACAAAGTCAAAGACCACAAAGCCCGGACCCAAAAAGTATTACAATCACTGGAAGAACTAAAACAACAGCAGCGCTGAATATCAGCCAGTCATCATTGGTATATTGGCGATAAACCCAGCCACTGCACCCCCAGTTAACCCGGGCCTGAAGCAAAGGATGACAACGGCGCATGATCCTATTGAAAAAGATCCCCGCTAGGGGGAGATAATGGTTTTCATCGTTTTTACGCTCAGTCCTTTATCTTTTGGCTCGCTGGGATCAATCTCTGTTTTTCTAAAACCATTGTCTATGCAGTTTGGCTGAAGCCTAGGGATAAACTCTTTCTTTGGCTGGGAAGGCATGGGACTTAGCGGGTTTATTAACGGATACCTCTATGATCTGACTGATAACTATCTTTGGTCTTATAGCTTTGCCTCTTTGATGGGCGTAGTTAATCTGGTAATTCTGGCGCTATTTTCCCTGGCAATTTATCGCTCGCGCGCTCTTTAGACACTGCTGGGGCTCAGTGCTAGTATCCGATAAAGAGCCACCGAACTTGACCGGAAATAATTGATGTAATAGCTTAGTCACCGTAGGCTGGGTAAACATGAAAGTATAAGGCAGTGCTGTGAAAACTAATTTAACCGACGAAGAACTAAGATCACTCAGCACACGAAGTGATCTCAAAGCCGCATGGATGTTTTTCTGCAACTATGCCATCGTTATTGCTTCTTTTATCGTCGTTTTTTTCTGGACAAACCCTGTAACCGTTATTTTAGCCATTTTCCTGCTGGGAGCGAGGCAACTAGGATTTGGCGTGTTAGTGCACGAATGCGGACACGGCACCCTATTCAAATCAAAAGGACTCAATCAGCTAATGGGTAACTGGTTTGCCGCCCCTGCGGTTTTTAGCAATATGGGGGCTTATAGCCATGTACACAGACGGCATCACCGTTTAGCTGGCAGCGAAAACGACCCCGATCTACCTAATTATAAAGACTACCCCATATCAAGATCTCGCTTGCGACGCAAACTTGTTCGTGACCTCAGCGGTAAAACGGGCTGGCGTCAAATCAGCGGCATTGCAAGCAGTATTACCAACTTTCATAATCTGCGCATAGACCAACAAGAAGCGCTCACCAGGGGTCTAATATTCAACATCACCCTGTTAGGCCTCACGGCTGCCGTTGGAGCAACTTGGCTGTTTATACTCTGGGTCATAGCGTTTATTTTCGTTAACCCGCTAATCAGCCGTATCAGGCAGATTGGAGAACATGCTGCAGTACCTGATTTGTATAACCTTGACCCACGACTGCATACCCGTTCGATTATCGCCAGCTGGGTCGAACGCCTGTTTATCTGCCCAATGGGCGTTAATTATCATTTGGAGCATCACCTGCTCGCTTCAATCCCCGTGTACAACCTACCAAAAATGCATGATCTCCTGAAAAATAACGATTTTTATAGCACCACCCATATCACTCAGGGCTATCGAGAATTGTATGGTCAGGTCACAACGCGTTAACTCTGCTTCGGGATCATTCCAAGTTTCTAAACAACGAATGACGAACAAACTTTTAAAACCATTTTCGCGACGGGTACAAACAACCCCTAGAACCATCAGATGGATTAGATGTTCTGAAAGAAACTAAGAAAAATTGTCACGGGGTCGAATAGAAGCCACATGCCTAGCATCACCAACACGTAGTCTTCGTAGTGACAGATGCTCGATTTGCGCAAGCAACAGAGCATATGCAAAAATCAAGGTAACCATTGCTAACGTCATTTCTGTGTATGAAAACAATAATACAGCTGATAAGCGTAAATAATCGCAGAGATAGCGGACGTCAAATCAACACCCGTGTATTTACATATATCATTATCCGATTATAGTACGAACAGTCTAGTTTTCGACACTTGGGAATGCAGGCTACTGGGATTTAAACAAACAGTCATTGGCGCAATACTGAGTGCGCTGTATTCAATGAAAAGGGTTTTATGAAAAAAAATTTATTAATTGGTCTTTTCTTAATAATCCTTGTTGCGACCGGACTGGGAATTTCTTCCGAGAAAAACCTAGATCGCCTAGCTTATGGCCTCACGCTCTTTTCTGGTGCTGAACAATATAAAAACTTTAATCGGATGGAGGAAATATATCCGGTCACGACGATGACTGCCTCGACTGAACCCTTTGAGTTTGAAGAAGCAAGTACAATTTTATTGCCACCCAGCTTTTCCTATAACGGAGTCGACATTAACGTTGAAAGCTTCTTAGCAGAAACCGATACCAGTGCATTATTGGTCATTCACAATGGTAAAGTTCGCCTCGAAAAATACTGGCTTACCGGTGGCAGAAATGTCAACTGGCTGTCTATGTCTGTGTCAAAAAGCTTTATTGCAACAGGGGTGGGCATCGCTGTTGATGACGGTCTTATTGATATTCTAAAACCGATTACTGACTATGTCCCTAGTCTGGCAGGTTCAGCCTATGACGATGTGCGGATTAAAGATGTCTTGCAAATGTCGTCGGGGGCCGCGTGGAACGAAGACTATAACGACACAGAATCAGACATTATGCGGCTTGCAAAAATCATGGGAGTTGGTGGCTCGCTGGACAATTTTGTTAGCACGCTGGTCAGGGAACGGCAGCCCGGCACGCGCAATCACTATAACTCTGCCGATACACAGGCATTGGCCATGCTACTGTCACGGGCAACAGGGAAGTCTGTTACCGACTATCTTTCAGAAAAAATATGGCATCCCTTGGGGATGGAGACTGATGGCTACTGGATGGTGGATGACAACAATGTTGAGATGGCGTTTGGCGGTCTTAATGCCACCGCAAGAGACTATGCCAAGCTGGGTGAATTGCACCGCCTAAAGGGAAAATGGCAGGGCCGCCAAATTGTTTCCGAAGGATGGGTAAACGCTGCGACACAACCAGACGCACCTCATTTACAGCCCGGCGTGAACAAGGAGTTCCCACTTGGTTATGGCTATCAGTGGTGGATCCCGGAGACTCTCGAAGGCGAATTTTCGGCGATTGGCGTTTACAATCAATTTATCTACGTGAACCCAACTCGAGACCTCGTCGTTGTAAAACTTTCAGCTTTTTCAGACTATGCAGTCACGCTGGACGAAAGTTCCTATCGTGAAATAGAAACCATTGAGTTTTTCCGTGAAATTGCCAATTTCCTATAAAGCAATGGAGAAGCATCTAGCTATAAGGTTTTTTTCGGTAATGTCGGCTTAGCTCTAGCCTCAAATTGAAGCACTACCGGGGTATCTTGAAAGTAGGAGACATCACTGCCCCGCGCATCTGGCAGCTTTTTTCCATCTGATGCATCTTTATCAGATGAAACAAACTTACCGCTAAGTTGATCTCCATTTTCAGTATCGCTCATCGCTTTTTCAATTTTTTCTGCGAGCTCTACATCGTAGGGAAGTTGAAAGGATCTCGGCGCGCTTTCAACGTCACCGCTGTCTGTTAAGTCTTGCACCCACAAATAGATCTGGCCTTTAGACCCTATTCGCTTGTCAGGCTCATCAATTTTTGCCCAAACAAAAAAGAATGACTCCGGTAGAGGCTTATCTGTCGGCCAGCCTCGCAGTTCTTTTATACCGACATAGGTACCGACATACAACAATGAGGTCAAAAGCACTACGGCGATCTTAACTACCACCCGCCATTGCGTCGCTGTCCATAAATTAAGTACTAGGACCGCGACAAAAACATAGCCGACTGCCAATCCTATTTCTATCATTCCTGCACCTTCTTACCGATCCTATCAACCAAAGATTTTTGCAACTGACTCACGTCTGACACGTCACCTTGGCTGTCGAGAACGAATCGTACAACTGTGCGCTCAGTGCCGGTACCATTCACTTGTTCAACACCGTAATACAGAATTTTTACTTCAGGATTTAGTCTTTCTACTTTGATATAGATAGGAACAGGTTGTCGAGTATTCGCCTGATAATGTAATACATTAACGACATATTCTCCCGGAACCCAAGATCGCAAGGTGACCGTCTCTTGATTGATAGGATTGGTTACTTTTTTGCCATCGATAATTAGATGATCCTGCAAACTACCCCGATCGTCCCGATCTAAATGCATAATTCCGGTATCTTTATTGGAATACCATAATACTTCGCCGCGGGGATCTTCAACCAACACGTCGATATCGTCCGAGTGATTGTTTGGCCAAGAGACGGTAATCAGATATTCGGCCTTATTATCAACTTTTCCCGTCTCCTCCGGCTTCGCCATTAAAATGAAGGCGATGAAAAACATAAAGGCAAAGCCGAGCAAGGCGTTAAACAATAAATCGGTGAAGGCACTATTATTAGGCGATGGTCGATAAAAGCGAGACCTAGATGTCACGCCACAGCACCGCGAGGTGCATCGTTTTGACCGGCACTTTTTTGGGCCAGTAGAGGCATGATCGAAACCTCGACAGTAATAGCCACCCGGTCAACAAAATGCGCGGTCGCAGAATCCAATAGCTGATACTGTAACCCTAACAATGCACTGGTAACCAATCCTGTTGCGGTAGTATATAAAGCAATAGCCATACCGCCGCTCATTTGGCCCAGCAATTGTTGCAGCACACTGGGATCAAAATCTGTCATCGACCCGACCGGAGATAACATCATGATGAACCCGATAACAGTTCCTAGCAAACCGAATTTCAGTAGAATATCCGTTGCGAAGTGCCCAAATGAGTGCTTCGCCATGAGACGCTCTACAAGTGCTTCAAGAAGGATTCCGTGATCTATTTCCCGCGACGGGTAACGAGATTTTTTTAATAAGTCTTGCAGATAATCTGAGAATATTCCCGGCTCTAGCCGATGTTTATGCACATATACTGCGCCCTCTTTAATCGACAGTCCATCGGGCTCAACTTCATCGAGCAATGGCTGTGATTCATCGAGCGACTTTTGAGCCGACGAGATCCCGTAAATCAGGTACAGCCAATGTATGCTGAAAGCTGCATACAGCATAAGAATAATAGCCGATATGTAGCTGCGGTCGCTCGTCAATGTTAACGACAACAGCCCCCGCTCTTCAATTAAGAAAAAACCAAACAGTATTACTCCGGTCAGCATTAATGCCTTGAGCAGCAAAGAATGGCTATTCTTCGCTGCCGAGTTATTCTTGCTCAGAGTTATCTCCTCGATTTTTGCTAGTCGCACTAAATAATTTTGGTTTTGTGATCTGCCCAATATTTGTCTCGAAGTAAGCGTTTATAGAGCTTACCCGTAGGATGACGAGGTAGTTCTTTATCAAAATCTACAGATCGAGGGCACTTTATTTTTGTCAGTCCTTGCTGGCAAAAGGCCATCAACTCCTCTGCCAATTCTGGTCCCGCGTCCGCCCAATCCATTGGCTGAACAACGGCTTTAACTTCTTCACCAAAGTCTTCATTCGGCACGCCAAAGACAGCAACATCGGCGACCCGCGGATGCATGATCAGTCGATTTTCTGCTTCCTGCGGATAAATATTGACGCCACCAGAGATAATCATAAAGGCTTTGCGATCAGTCAAATACAAAAAACCATCCTCATCGACACGGCCAACATCACCCAGCGTCGTCCAACCCTTCGCATGTTTTGACTCTTTAGTTTTATCGGGATCATTGTAATATTCAAACTGCGGCCCATCGGCAAAATAGATTGTCCCTGCCTCACCAACGGGAAGCTCCTCCCCTTCGTCATCACAGATATGAACAACACCAAGAATCGACTTACCAACACTGCCTTTATGCGCCAACCACTCTTCAGAGTTGATGGCACAAAAACCATTACCTTCAGAACCCGCATAATATTCAAAAATAACGGGGCCCCACCAATCAATCATTTTCTCTTTGATCTCTATCGGGCAGGGAGCCGCCGCATGAATAGCAACCTGTAACGATGACATATCGTATTTGCTGCGAACGTCTTCAGGCAACTTAAGCATTTTTACGAACATCGTCGGCACCCATTGACTATGGGTAATCTGGTGCTTTTCAATGAGTCGCAATGCTTCTTCTTCATTAAAATCTTCCATCACCACCGTAGTGCCACCAAAGAGCAATGTTGCAAGATTGTAGCGCAGTGGGGCCGCGTGATAGAGAGGCGCTGGCGACAAATAAATCATTTCCCTACCAAAGCCGTAGAGTCCTTTTGACAACATAGACATAGAACCGACTTCTTCCCCTACTTTCATTGTTGGCAGAGGAATTTTAACGCCTTTGGGTTTTCCGGTAGTACCCGACGAATACAGCATGTCAACGCCAGCCGCCTCATCAGCAATCGCGGCTTCTGGCATTTGGTCACGCAAGGCCTCATAGCTGTCGTAGCCGTCAATAGTGCCATCAACCATTAGCTTGGTCTGTACCGCCGACATATCACTCAAGAGCTCAGCAGCTACCGCGCCCTTCGCAACGGAACTGATGAATAGTTTGGCACCACAATCTTTAATAATGTAGGCAGCTTCGGGCGCTGTCAGTCGCGAACTGATAGCGGTGTAGAACAACCCTGAACGAGCTGCCCCGATACATATTTCAAGAAAACGGGCATTATTTTCCATCAGCAGAGCAATATGATCACCAATTTGTAAGCCCATCGATCTGAATAATTGGGAAGTCTGGCAAGATCGAGCATTTAGCTGCTCATAGGTGACGGTTTCGCCACTCGCAGCCATGATATAAGCCGCTTTATTTGGTTGCTGTTGTGCCAGGTCGCCAATGTACATTTAGCATCTCCGTTGAGTATTTTTATAGGCCAGTCGACTGACTATTCTAATTATTGCGCAGTCGTAACCCATTAATATATTCGATGCGGACGAAAAAAACTATTGCTGCGCTCCTAAATCATCAATTCCAGAATGACTTTTATGACCAAGGCCAAGCCGTGATGTGATCTTGTTAGCGCAATTAGAATCATGATGACTAAATCCTGCGATGAACCAGCCGTCAATGTGTACCTTTTTCTTTGGGACAAAGTTATTGGTCTACGATTGATATTCAAGACGACGATGCTGGCACCGCAGGCCTGTCTGGACATTGCCGACAATCTATATTCTAATCAGGTGGAATAATTCAACCAATAACAGAAGGACGTCACCGTGCCCAGACTGCGTGAAGTACCGAAAGCCGAAGCTGATGAATTTGCCCAGAAAATTTATGGACTGCTGTTTGGTGACCGCGACCCTGTTGAAGAGCCTGGTACCGAGACCGGCACCCCGGGAAACTGGTGGACCGTTTTCGCGTTGAGCCCGGAAATATTTAAACATGCCGTTGACGGGTTTCAGGTTTATCGCTCACCCAATCGCAAACTTGACCCCAAGCTACGGGAACTAGGACAGGCACGTGCTGGCTTTTCACGAGGCAGCCAATTTGTTTTTTCCCAGCACTGCAAAGCTGCTCGCGACGTAGGCGTAACAGAGCAACAGATAGCCGCCCTTCCGCATTGGACAGTGAGCCCTGCTTTTTCACCACTGGAACGCGCTGTGCTCGCCTATACCGACGAACTGGTACTTTCAGGCGGACGGGTGAGTGATGGTGTTTTTGAGGTATTGAAAACTCATCTGTCAGACGTCGAAATTCTAGAACTCACCTATGTTACTTGCCTTTATGAAATGCACGCCACCATGAGCAGAGCACTGCGATTGGAATACGATGATGTTGCCGAACGTATTGTTGAGATTGCCGCACCGGCAAATGCCTCTAACGATGTCATGAACATGGTCGACGAATAAATAATCGGGAGAAAGATGATGGGATACCACCACTTAGCATTGGCCGCACGTGACATGACAGCCATTCATCAGTTTTACGAAACGGTCATGGGGTTTGAACTAGTTAAGGCAGAGGTCGGGCCTGCTCCACAGGGCGGCTGGGCAAAACATTTCTTTTATCGCATGGAAGATGACTCCAAGTTTATCGCTTTCTGGGAATTACATGATGTACCCGGCGTTGCCGAAGACTTTCCAACTAATTTATCTAAAGCCGCAGGGCTACCCGACCACATCAATCATATATCTTTTGATGTGAGCGATAGGCAGGAACTGGAAAAACGAAAGCAGCAGTGGATCGACGCAGGGCTCGATGTTTTGGAAGTTGATCATAATTGGTGTTATTCAATTTACACCAAAGACCCCAACGACAATCTGGTAGAATTTTGTTTAACGACGGGGTCTTTTACAGACGAAGACCGTGAGATTGCGTTGAAAGCGCTAAGCAGTAACGAAATGGCGTTCAGCAAGCCGCCCGCGTCTATGCAGACACACAGCGCAACGAAATAGAGGCGTTTTGCCAAAGCGTGAGGGACATGCGGCACGGACGGCCGCTGTCTAGTTGGTATTAATATTTTCCGGTCTAGTTGCTCGCTGTACCAGCCTCACAACTCCACCACTGATGCTAATCCATCCTCAACTCGACTGAAAACATCAATCTAATTAACCGGTTAGCTGCCCTATAGACATTTTTCGCAAGGGCTTTTATGCTTCTCCCCCATCACCTAGCCCGTCAATGACGTGCTTCGCAACGGGTGGCAGAATTTATTCACAGCAGAATCGACACATTACAGACTGGAGAGAAATCATGGCTGAAGCCTATATCGTTGGAGCAGTAAGAACCCCCGGTGGGAAAAAGAACGGATCGTTAAGCAAAATTCACCCCGCCGACCTCGGTGCCAAAATCATCGACGAACTCATTAAACGAACCGGTATTCCGGCCGATAAGGTCGACGATGTTATTTTTGGCTGTGTTGGCCAGAATGGTGCTCAAGCCGGCAACGTTGCTCGCAATGCCATTTTGTCCTCGAGCTTACCCGAGAGCGTTCCCGGAACAACCGTTGACCGCCAGTGCGGCTCATCTCAGCAGGCCATCCATTTTGCCGCTCAAGCGGTTATGTCGGGCACCCAAGATATCGTTATCGCCGGCGGTGTTGAAGTTATGAGTTTGGTTCCAATCGGCACTAATATTATCGACTCTTACAAAGCCGGACGTGGCCAACCTAGCAATAGCGAAGGCATGGAACAACGCTACCCAGGTATCAAGTTCAGCCAATTCACCGGCGCGGAAATGATTGCCAAACAATGGGGAATGAAAAAAGAAGCTATTGATGCGTTTGCTTACAACAGTCACAAAAAAGCCGCCGAAGCGACTAACGCGGGCAGATTCAGCAATGAAATTATGCCCGTTGATTTTGTTGACGAAGACGGCAATGCTCAAACATTGAGCATTGACGAAGGCATTCGTTTTGACGCCGACCTAGCCGCCATGTCCAGTCTAAAAACTATTGCCGAGGGTGGCGTCATTACCGCTGCCAATGCGAGTCAAATCACCGATGGTGCAGCAGCGATTATGATTGTTAATGAAAAAGCACTGAAGGAACTAGGCCTGACGCCTCGCGCGCGAATTCATACCCTGTCTGTTGTTGGTGACGATCCTATCAAAATGCTTACTGGACCTATCCCGGCAACCAAAAAAGCGTTGGAACGCAGCGGACTGTCAATCGAAGACATCGACCTTTACGAGGTTAATGAAGCCTTTGCACCCGTGCCAATGGCATGGGCTCAGGAAGTCGGTGCTGATTTGAACAAGCTCAACGTTAATGGCGGTGCCTGTGCTTTGGGTCACCCACTGGGTGGAACAGGCGCCAAGTTAATGACCACTTTACTGCATGAGCTAGAACGTACTGGTGGTAAGTATGGCCTGCAGGCGATCTGCGAAGGTGGTGGTACTGCTAACGCGACTATCATCGAACGGATGTAACACGGACCATGGAGATGGGGCATAGATTGCCCTGTCTCTCGCTAAACACCAACAATGGCGAGCCTACTGCAAGACACCACATACCATTTAATGGTAGCAAAGACTCGGGGCTTTATTGATCGCGTAAGACGATCAGTATCGGTCTATCCATTAAATCTTTTAGAACACTGTCCTGCTGTCCATGCCTTGTAGCTGGGGTGAGGCGTTTCCTGCGTGGCACCTCTGCCGCATCCATAGTGCTCACCGAATAATTATCACCCCTCCGACAATGGGAAATAGCTCATGACCAAACTGATAAAATGGATACGACATATAGCTATCGCTATCGTCGCAGTGCTCATCAGCCTCTACCTTGTTATAAAAGTATTTGTCGGCGCGGTAAATACTCCCATACCGGGAAAAGAATTTGATGCAACGACCGTGGGCAGCCGAATTACGGTCCCCGATGGATTTTCAATTGGCCTGTATGCCGAAAAAGTAGAGAATGCGCGACTTTTAGCGTTCACCCTCAGCGGCGACTTACTGGTAGCCAACCCTAATCTCGATCAAATTATCCTCTTGGAGCGCGATGCGAATGGTGACGGCAAGGCCGATGGACGCCGAATTTTAATGGGCCAATTGAACGGCCCCAACGGCATGGACTTCTTTGACGACTGGTTATACATCGCCGAAACCGATGCTATTGGGAGAATCAAGTTTGATCATCAAACCGGAACAACAAGGGGCAACTATGAACGTATCGTGACCGGTCTAGAGCCTGGCGGCAATCACTGGCGAAAAACCTTGAGATTTGGTCCCGATGGTTTGATGTATGTCACCATGGGGTCCTCATGTAATGTGTGTGACGAACAAGACGAACGACGCGGGACCATGGTTCGGTATAACCCTGACGGTTCTAACGAGGAAATTTTCGCTCACGGCTTGCGCAACAGCGCAGGATTCGATTGGTCTCCGGTCGATGGCCACATTTACGCAACAGACAATGGCCGAGATCTCCTAGGTGACAACTTTCCCCACTGCGAACTCAATAAAGTAGAACAGGGTAATCACTATGGCTGGCCCTACGCTAATGACGACAAACTCCCGGACCCAGATTTTGGCGAAGGCAATGAGGCAATTATTGCGTTGTCTATTGCACCCATTTTTAAATTTCAGCCACACAACGCACCATTGGGAATCACCTATATTCGTGGAAAAGGTTTTCCAAGTGAATATCATAATGTGGCACTTGTCGCGCTGCATGGTTCATGGAATCGCTCAGACAAAGATGGCTATAAAGTAGTGACATTGCACCCCGATGAAAACGATACGATTGTCGAAAAAGATTTTTTATCCGGACTGCTACAGGGTGACGATGCTATTGGCCGGCCCGCCGATGTCGCAGAGGGGCCTGATGGCGCTATTTATATTTCCGATGATTATGCCAATGTAATCTATCGCGTTGCTTATGCTGAAGCACAGAAAGAACTAGGCTTAGCGAATTCAACATCTTCTTTTAGCGCCAGCAACACCTTGGCGGCAATTGATCCCGAACAACGAGCCATGCTGTCGGCAGAAGGTGCTCAGCTATTCAACCGATTTCGCTGTATAGCTTGCCACGCAGTGAACGGCGGTGTAAAACCCCTCCAGAGCCTCGGCAAAAAATACAATATTGCAACATTGGCAAAGTTTATCGAACGCCCAAACCCTCCCATGCCTGTCTACCCACTAACCGATGAACAACGAACATCGCTCTCGGTGTATTTAATCGAAAACTATTCGGAATAGCTCAACAAAATCTAACGCCCCCCAATAGCTTAGCGTTAGATCAGCACTCGTTTAAGGTCTTTCACTATAGGTCTACCTACTTGCGTCCTGGCGCTATTTTTGTAAGAATGGCGAACGATCAATGGTTACAAGGAAGCAACCATGACCCACCTTACTTTCTTCTCGTTTTTCCGTTCCGATAAATCTCGCAATTTTTCGGAAAAAAATCACCCCCTCAGATTTGCTTTAGATAACGACCATGATCTTTTTCCTTGGTTGTTTATTTATAGTAATTCTCTCGAAAAAAAACAGTGCAACTAACCCATTATTCCCCCTAAGCAGGAGGCTTTCGGTTATGGAAAAGGTTGCTCACCCGACTGAAGTTCCACTCTCGTGGTTTACTCAAACACTGTGGAAGTTTACTCCACTTTATATAGAGCTAATATTTTTGGCGATATGTCTACGCACGATCGGCATTATAGAACCGTTTATCTTTCAAGTAATTATCGACAAGATCCTACCGTTCCAACGTGAGGCGACATTACTGGTTGTTATCATGATTTTTGCCGCCGCAAGCCTATTTCAGATCGGATTTTCAATACTTTCTTCAATACTGGGGATACTCACTGCAAACCGAGTTACTCGTGAATTTGGTAGCCGAATCTATGATCACTTATTCAAACTACCGTTACGTCATTTCAGGAACTGGACTGTTGGCGAAACAATTGCTCGTATTGGTGAAACAGATACTATCAAGAGCTTTATCGTAGGTACGACAACCGGAGTCTTTCTGGATCTTATCTTCGTCTTTATCTACATCGCAGTGCTTTACACATTATCACCCACGCTGACAGCGATTATCGTATTGGCATTACCCTTTCAAGCTATGGTGTATTTCGGTTTTGGACCCTCCTTGAGAAAAAGACTGAGAGTTCAATTTGATACCGGCGCATCACATCAGGCGAGAATGGTTGAAAACATATCGGGGATCGAAGCGATAAAGGCATTGAGTGCAGAAAAGCCAATGCTTACTAGACTTGAAGAAACATTGACGGCGACGTTAAATGCAAGCTACCGGGTCAGTCTACTCGGCATGGCAAATCGACAAATAATTTTCTTGATCAATAGATCCATTACAATTTCTGTGATTTTTGTCGGCGCTGGATTAGTGTTTCAATCCGAATTGACATTGGGCCAACTCATTGCCTTTCATCTGATGTCAGGCAAAGTGGCCGGCCCGATATCTGGCTTTTCAAAGCTATGGGAGAGTTGGCAAAATATTAGAGTATCCCGACAGCGTTTAGGGGACGTGGTGAATAGTTCAAAAGAACCCTTCTCACAATTACCACAGCTACCCCCTGATCTTGCTCCAAGACTTACGTTTGATAACATCAGCTTTGCCTATAACAATAACATTGTTCTGCGGGATTTTACCGCAACAATACCCGCAAACAAATTAACGCTTATCGTTGGTGTCTCTGGGGCAGGAAAATCGACCCTTGGACGCATCGCCGCCGGTATTGACGTACCAACGCGGGGCAGGATATTACTAGGCGAGGAGAATATTTCTCATTTTGAACCTCATGATGTTCGCTCAACGATCAATTATGTTCCGCAGGATCCCTATTTATTCAGTGGCACTATTCGCGAAAATCTTTCCGTTGGAAAACATGGCTTTCGCGAGCAGGACATCTACCACGCATTAAACACAGCCACCGCAAACGACCTAATACGCCAATTACCGGGAGGCATAGATACCCAAGTTGGCGAGCGCGGTACTGCATTGTCTGGAGGCCAGAGACAACGCATCGCAATAGCCCGTTCGATTCTGATCAAGCCAAAAGTATTGATACTCGATGAGCCTACCAGCGCACTCGACGAAAAGAATCAATTGCTGATGATTGAAAGACTGCAATTATTGACCGACTCAATGACCGTCGTCGTAATCACCCACAGGCCTGATATATTCCCGGCCAACTCGCCGCGTATTACGCTGGAGTCTGTGCAATGAACGACCGAGGCTACTTAGAGCTTTCATCACCGACTTTACATTTATCCATTATTCTCAGCTTGGCCATTTTTTTCGCAATACTCAGCGCATCTTTTTTCATTGACATTGAAATCATTGCTCAAGGTGCTGGCAAAATAATACCCGCCGCCAAAGTACAAGTTGTGCAATCAGAATACAGCGGACAGGTAAAATCCATCTTTGTTAGAAATGGAGCACGGGTTAACAAAGGGCAGCTATTGATCGAACTCGACAGCACCGATGCGAGGGCACAGCTCAGTACGGTCAAGGAAGAGATTCAACGACTGACTATTGAGCGCTATCGCATTCGAAGTCTTCTGGTTGAATTTTCCAACGCCAGCAGCGCCGATAATTTTTCGAAGCTCAACGCGTCTTTATCGCTTAGTGATATAACCGCTGAAAATATCCTTGAAATCAATCACAGTGGAGAAGATTTTAAGCAGCCCTTCCTTCGAGATCAACACGGCTTAATGACAAGCGAAATAGCAGAGTTCAGGAGCTCCTTGGCAAGCTTTTCCGCACAGATTGACGCAAATAATAAATCTCATTCAATCATCGAGGCTAATATAGAAAGGATTGACGCACTGCTGCTCATTCATGAGGAGCGCCACCAGGCTTCGACAACGTTGTCTCGAAAAGGGATCATCAGTAGAGCGAGCTATTTAAACACCATTGAGCATCTCACTAATCTGCAAAAGCAGCGAAAAATACATCTGCGGGAGCTTGCTCAGAAGCGATCAATAGTTCGGCGAATCCGCGCTGAACAACTGAAATATCGATCAGGATTGCGGTCGAAGTACTTTTTACGAAAATCAGCGATAGAGAGCCGTATTGCAATACTGTTACAGGACCAAATAACGCGTCGGCGGAAAATGGCGAATATGAATTTACGGGCACCTATCGATGGCATTGTAGACAAACTGAATATTCATACCATTGGCAGCATAATAATGAGCGGAGCCAAGGCCATGAATATTGTTCCCTATCACGGCACCCCCATTCTTGAGGTCATGGTAGCAAATCAAGATGTCGGATTTGTTAGAACAGGACAGCGGGTTAATATAAAACTGAGTGCGTTCCCCTCTGAGAGATTTGGACATGTTGAGGGGATGGTTACACACATATCCGCCGACGCCACAGAAATGGCCGCTAACAGCTGGGGGTTTTCTATTCGAATAGAGCCTGAATCTGCTTACTTAAAAACTGCCGATGTCCAACATAAACTACGGCCGGGAATGACAGCTCGGGTTGATATTGTTACCGGCAGCAGGACATTGATCAGTTATTTTTTTGGGCCTATCATTAAAACTCTTGAGGACAGTTTGGGCGAGAGGTGAAGCGCTATAACCATGAATTTACATCAACAACAATATCGCTATTGATTTTCATCCGACAGAATATAATCGAATAGTCAGGTATATAAGGGAGGTCAAAGCCGCTACTGAAGCTGCTCTGGCAAACCAGTAACTATATCCCTGACGATGCTGTGGTAGACGCCGTTGAAGAAGCACATTTCCTAATACTAGTCCTGAGACGGAAACGAAAATGAAGCTCCTCCCGAAATCTATCGACGATATTGCAACTATAATTGGCATTAGGAACAAGATGATACTTATACCAATCAGCATTTTTTTTAGCAAAAGAGTGCCTCCTCAATTAGATGGCAGCCTCAATGACAGGCCGCCAACCAATCATTGAACAACGTATCGATCAATGGCCTCCATACTGACGGCGGTTAGTCC
>Ga0206130_10002058_pt1 | contig 28574 bp, 23 predicted proteins | sample Helgoland_Spring_9_FD_148637 | JGI IMG/M metagenome (GOLD analysis project Ga0206130, IMG submission 148637) | Pelagic subsurface seawater microbial communities from Kabeltonne, Helgoland, North Sea - Helgoland_Spring_Bloom_20160512_1 | ecosystem: Environmental > Aquatic > Marine > Epipelagic ...
TTTAGAGATCGGTCTGTTGTATTTGGATATCTAATTATTTTCACTTTGTAAAGGAACGAATTAAAGTTGTTTTTACTTAGACGATTTGGTTGATTCCTTTTTTCTACGTCAAAATAATCCTATTAGGAGCGGAAATAATCGGTGTAATTTTGGTTGAATGGATAATTCCAATTACAAAAAGCCCTACTTCATAAGCCATTTAAAACTGTGCTGTGTTTTTGGAACCAACGTCCTTTCAGAAACTCTCTGAAGCCTATCAGGCAATGCCATAACGTAATCTCTTGCTTTTTCAGCTTTATCATTCAATCCTTTAATATTCGTAATATCCCAGTCTTTCAATAATGACTTTAGTATATCAATATAATCATTAGATGTGTAAACTTTTGCTCTCTGAGCTGCTTCTGAAAAATAAGTATACACGTCTCCTATACCCTCCCCTGATTCTCTTAAAAAATGAGCAGGCATAGTTATTTTCTTTTTCATCATGAATTGAAATGCAAGCATCATTTCACTCGGATCTAATTCAAATATACGGCGCACAAACTCTTTATATGCGGTGCCATGCCGTGCTTCATCAGCCGCCACAAAAGCACACATTTTTGCTAATTGATCATTTCCCTGTTTTTTAACAAACTCTCCTACTCTTCTATGCGAAACGTTCGTGGCTATTTCTTGAAAACTCGTATAAACAAAATTCTTGTATGGATCCGTAGCAGTATGAATATCAAAACCATCACCTATTAAGTATTGTGTAGAAATCTCCATTTCTTTCATGTTAACTCTGCCGCTTAAATAAAGATATTTATTTAACATATCACCATGTCTATTTTCCTCTGCAGTCCAGGCCCTAATCCATTGAGTCCATCCTTTTCTTTCACCTTGATCAACACCATCTAATCCCATCAACCAAGATTGGTAAGTAGGAAGCGCTTCTTCAGTAATCGTATCACCAATTAGAACTGCAAAAAGATCATAATCAATTTCCATTGCCAATTCCTGTAATTCTTTGACTTCGTCTAAAAAATTAGGTGAATTAGAATTGGGTAACATATCAGTTGGCTGCCAATTTTTATCAGGTGAAATCAGAAATTTATCAAGTAACTCATCCATTGACTCTGCAAGGGTTTGCATTACTTCTCGTCGGTGATTGATATCGTACATCGGGTTAGATTAAAAGTTGAACAAATTTACGCTAATACTATAATCTTTAAGGTATATATTAACTTTTGTTTTGAATAAAACTTTAATAGAGTTATCTATTTGTTTCTTAACAAAACAAAGTTTACTAAACACTCCTGCTAATGCAAAGGCATAATTATCACTGTTATTACTTACAAGAAAAGTATAATAAATATCTATTGTAGGAAAATTAATCCTATTGCAAGGGTAATATCTGCGTCGTTTCTGACTAATTATTTTTTTGGATTAAACCAATTTGATTGCTGATCTTTATTGAGAAACGTCCAAGCAACAATTCTACTTTTTTTGTTTCCTTGTCCCATCTCAATTGTCTTCACCTCTGCAGCACCAATTGAATCTAGAGCCGCATAAATACTTTTCAATGTTGCTTGTTTAGCTACTTGTGTGGTAAACCATAAACACTGACTAGAAAAAGATTTGCTTTGGCGAATCATTGCATGTATAAATTTCTTTTCGCCACCTTCACACCATAGTTCATTATTTTGACCTCCAAAATTTAGAACTGTCTTATCATTTTTTTTCCCTTTTAGGTTTTTTAATTTACGTTGAGTTCCGGCCTGAGCTTCTTCTAATGAGGCATGAAACGGTGGATTACAAATTGTAATATCAATTCGTTCTCCATTTTTAATTATTCCGTAAAAAATGTTATTCGCATTTGGCTGATGCCTGATTTCAACTACTCCATTTATCAAAGGATTAGCTTCAATTATTTTATTTGCGGACTCAATTGCAATAGGGTCTGTTTCTGAACCAATGAAATACCAACCATATTCTTTGTTACCTATAATTGGATAAACGCAATTTGAACCAACTCCAACATCTAAACATTTTACTTTCTTTCCTTTGGGAATACTCTTTCTATCTCTTCCCAATAAATCTGCGACATAATGGACGTAATCTGCTCTACCCGGAATTGGCGAACACAAATATCCTTCAGGAATATCCCATTCTACTATCTCATAAAAATCCATCAATAATGCTTTATTCAGCATTTTAACCGCTTCTGGATTAAAGAAGTCAATTGATTCATCGCCGTAATCATTCAGTTTTACAAACTGATTTAATTCAGGGCACGTCTTCGATAGTATTTTAAAATCATACCGTTCTCGATGCTTATTGCGGGGATGTAGAATCGATTTAACTTTGGGATGTTCTTTTTTTGGTGAAAGCATTTATTTTATATTATTCTCGATTGCAAAACTACACTTTAATTCTCTTAATCTATTTCATTAAATATAATTGGTATGAATAAAATACTTGTATCAAATTTGATTATTGCTGCCCAACTAAAATTTACACCTTTAAAGAACTAGATTACGAAATACTTTGTCACAACAACGAAACAAGCTAAAGCGCTCACCATAAAAATCGGCATCGATTTTACTGAGACACTATAATTTATAGATAAACGAAAAGGCTGAGCATAGGCAAAAAAAAGCCGTTTCATCAAAAACGGCTTTTTCATATCATAAATAAATACCTCTACTTTAAGAAAACTTTCTTAGTCGTAACCCCTTGTGGTGTATTCAACTTAACAAGATAGATTCCAGAAACAAATCCTTCATTTGATACAACTTCATATGTAGACGAAACTGTATTTGAAGTAATTAATTTTCCAGCAATATTATAAACTTCAAAAGTTGAGTTAGCCAATACCTCTTCAGTATTAATAACTATTCCATTATCATTTGCATAAATGTTAACACCTTCTAACCCTAATTCTTCAACTCCAACAGAAAATATTCCATTAATAACAATATCATCTATTTTCAATTCACTTCCAAATTGAGATTGAGGATATGAATAATCTCCCGTTATAACAGCTATACTAGAACTAAAAAACATTGATAATGTATCAGGAGTATCCGATGTACCATAAATCAATGGAACATTCATTGCTGACCATGTAGTTTGATCTGCTAAATTAATTGCTCCTTCTGCAATAGTAACGGTTTGAGTACCATCCCACATTGTTAACTCAGCAAAAAATAGAGCTTCATCTCCAGAAACAGCATTGTATAAATAACTAAAATCAAAAGAAGTAATATCAGTACCAGTATAGGGAATATCTTGAGAAATTAAACCTGGCAAAGTATCGGGAATACCCAATCCAGGACATGTAGCACATAATGTTGTTGTCATAACGACTGAAGCAGATCCTCCACCAGGAGCCGCAGTTTCCTTTGAAACTGTAATAGGTAATCCAAACGCACCAAACTCATTTAGTGTAAACCAATCATCTGGGTCATCATATCCAGCACCAGCTGTCCAAGCTTCAAAGCTTAAATTTGCTTGCGCGGTTGCGAAGCTAAACGATGCAACTGCAAAAATTCCAAGTAACGTTTTTTTCATGTCAATTTTTTTTTGTTAATTTCTACTAAAATATAAAATTATTGTCATTGTAGTAAGAAAAGTCGAAAAAGTTAATGACACAAGAAGAAACGCACATGAACTGTTGCCTAAAATAAGAAAACACCACCCCACTAAAACGAGTTCATTAACGCAACCTTAAGCGCTGAAATAATTTTATTTTTATTAGGAATTCGATTTAATTTAGAGGTCTCCGTATAATATTGATGTTTATCTTCTAAAAAATTTATCTGGACTTCTAGCCATTCTTTATCAGCAAACTTTTCTCCATATTCTTCTAGTTCTTTTCTTAAGTTATCCGCTGTTTGAGAATAGCCTTTCCTACCAAAATAATCATGGTCAGCATCACACATAATTTTTTCTAATAATGTGATCGGTTGAACTTTTATGTCTGTGGCTAAAATTATTTTACAAATCTCTTCAATTTCCTCATTGGTATAATCCATTTCAGGAAGAACTTCTCTAACCAGCTTAACAGCTTCTGATTCGTTAGATTGATACTTAAATAAAAATCCTGCATCATGAAAATAAGCAGCAGTTAACAAAATGAACATCTCTTCATTCGATATGCCTTCAGACTTACCTATAGTTTTGGCTTGTTTAACAACATCGAACGTATGGTGAGCTGCATGATAAAAAAGGTTTTTGGGCAGCTCCTTTACCAATCGATTAATTATATATTCTTTTGCTTCCGAAAAATTCACGTACCAAAAATAAAAAAAAATATTTTTTAAAACTGTTAAGTTTTGGACATTGTTATTGACAATTTATTAAAAATTCAATTGAATAAATTAAACATTCAAATTACTCAACTATATTTGAGACATATGAAACGCCTTTCTCTCTTGCTATTTATTATCATTTCCACGCTATGTGAGGGGCAAGAACTGAAAACATTAGACTATCCTGACTCTCTTATAATAAAAAGGAGAAATGCGGTTATTATAAGCGAAAGTATTGCAACAATTTCCTCATTAGCGCTATTACATGAAGTCTGGTATAAAAATTACAATACAGGAAAATTTCACTTTTTTGATGATGGAAAAGAATGGTTACAGGTAGATAAAATGGGACATGCAATGGCATCCTATTATGTTGGTATTGTTGGTATAGAAGCTTTAAAATGGAGCGGAGTAAAAAAAGACAAAGCTACTATTTTTGGGGGAAGTCTTGGGTTAATTTACTTAACTGGAGTTGAATTTTTAGATGGTTATTCAGATAGATGGGGCTTTTCAGGTTATGATATGCTAGCCAATACTTCCGGCACTGCATTGGCAATAGGCCAAAATCTTATATGGGATGAGCAAAGAATTAAGCTCAAGTTTTCGACACATCAAACTGAATTTGCTGCTTATCGACCTAATTTGCTCGGTAGTAATTTTACAGAGCGTATTTTGAAAGATTATAACGGCCAAACCTATTGGCTAAGTTTAAATATTAAGGATTTTTTAAAGGAAGAATCCAATTTCCCTAGCTGGTTAAACGTTGCATTTGGCTATGGTGCTGATCAAATGGTTACTGGAAATGTTAATGCAGATTGGTGTCTCACCAATCCTATATGTAATGAACTCAAAAGATACAGACAGTTTTACCTAAGTTTGGACGCAGATTTATCTAAAATAGAATACAAAAGAAAGTTCTTTAAATTACTTTTTGGTAGCTTTGGATTTTTAAAATTCCCTGCACCGACTATTGAATTTAACAAGAATGGCTTAAAGGGGTATTTGTTGTATTATTAAGCTGAGCTATCAATTTGATTTGCTCACTTTAAATGCAGAATAATAAGAAAGCATCTATTGAAAAATAAAAAAGAGATAGTGTCCTCCAAGAAATTACCTTGGTTTATTATAATAGTTACAGCAGCTCTAACTGCGATGGCTATTCCGCGATTATTGCAATTGAAAATCGATTATGATATTGAAAACTTTTTTGACCCCGAAGATTCTGATTTAATATACTATCATCAGCATAGAGAGACATTCGAAAGTGACAACAACTTTATTCTGATTGCAATTGAAAACAAGAAGGGTATTTTCAATAAGAATTTCCTCCATTTAATCGATAGTGTAACAAAGCATTTGAAAGACTTGAAATACGTTGAAAACATTGTATCTCCAACAACGCTAAAAAAGGTAATTAAAGTGCCCATTGTCGGCTATATTAATGCCCCAGTCATTCATCTAAATGAGCCCGAAAGATTGGCAGAGGACAAGGAGATAATATACAATACAAACGATTTTTTTCAATCCTTTTTCTCTCAAGATACTGCATCTGTTTTAATTTATTTAACCAAAGATGTTTCGATTTCTGCTTCCGCTAACGATAGTCTTTTGCATAATATAGAGAGCACGCTGAAAACATTCAATTGTGGCGACTTTCATATTGCAGGAAAAATAAAAACACAAAATTACTATGTAACTACTGTAAATAAAGAGATGAAACTACTTACAGCTGCAACTTCACTTTTATTAGTTCTCTTTTTGATATATACTTTTAAGAGATTCTGGAGTGTTGCCGTTCCCCTATTAATTTTACTTACTTCCCTTATTTTCACCATGACATTAATTCAAGTTTTTATTGGAGCACTTGATTTATTAATGACCTTAATTCCTACGCTGCTATTTATTATTGGAGTTTCCAATTCGGTTCATATTCTGACAGGTTACAATGAAGAATATTTAATTGAAAATAATAAATACAAGGCGGTTAACAATACTATTATGAAAATTGGGAAGACAACCTTTTTAACCGCCCTTACAACTGCTATTGGATTTATCTCTTTATACTTTATTGACATCCCTCCTATTCAAAATTTTGGAATTGCAACTGCTGTTGGAGTTATGATCACTTGGCTCGTTTCGATTACCGTATTGCCTTCGGCTATATGCATCACACAAACAAAAAAATACACTAACAATTTAAAAAAAGAAAAAAAATGGGACAAGATACTGACTCCTTTATTTCATCTAATTTTTAAATATAAAAAGCATGCAATAGTTATTGCCAGCTTGCTTTTCGTAATATCTGTAATTGGTATTTATAAATTAGAGACAAACAATTACGTACTGGATGATTTAAGTGAGAAAAGCTCCTTAAAAAAAGACATGCGCTTTTTTGAATCACAATTTGCAGGAATCAGACCATTTGAAATGGGGTTTACACTTAAGGATACTTCGCTCACTATATTCGATATTCAGATAGCCCGAGAAATTGACACAGTCCAGTATTATTTGGAGAACGTATATGGTGCTAAAATGTCGTATTCTGCTATGACAATTATGAAAGAAATTAATCGATCTATCAACGGAGGAAAGCAAGAATACTATAGAGTTCCCAACTCCATTGGAGAAATGAAAAACATAAAAAAATATTTCGATAAAAATATTGACGAAACTGCTACTTCCACCCTATTAACAAAAGATAGGAAAAAAGGCAGAATATCGAGTAAAATACACGACTTAGGACAAAAAAAAGTAACTGAATTAAACCAAAATTTACGAGAATTTTTAAACAAAAACATAAATTTAGTGGACTTTCGAATTACTGGAGCACCTGATATGATGGATAAAACAAGTGCTTATATTTCTAGGCAAATAATAAAGGGGTTAATTTTCAGCTTTCTGGTTGTTGCCTTGCTGATGGGAATCCTTTTCAAGTCAGTAAAAATTGCTTTAATTTCTCTAATCCCAAATGTATTACCACTTGTTTTTGTTGCGGGTCTGATGGGGCTTATTGGAATAGATTTAAAATTCTCTACAGTAGTTATATTTACAATTGGTTTTGGAATAGCTGTGGATGATACTATTCATCTGTTAGTTCGATATAAAATTGAGCTACCAAACGCTAGAGATAAAAAAGATGCATTATTTCAATCTATCAAAACAACCGGGAAAGCTCTCATAATAACATCTTTTGTTCTTTCCTCTGGATTTTTAACATTTTTACTATCAGACTTTAGTAGTACCTTTTATATTGGGTTATTAATTTCCATAACGTTGCTATTTGCACTCATTTCTGATTTATTTTTACTGCCAATTTTGATTTTAGCTATTGATAAAAATAAAGAAACAAAATAAATCAACTTCACCTATTAACGCTAATATTAATCCCTATTCAATTGTCCAACGTAAGCCGCCATAAACCATTCTTCCAAAAACAGGAGCCCAAATAAGCGAACTATCAAAATACTCTCCGTAGGGGTTTTCAGCTTGTATAATTGGATTCTTTTGAATAAAATTTGTTAGATTTTCACCCCCTATATAAAACTCGAATTTCTTGGAAAATACTTTTGTAATTTGTGCACTTAACAGCAGGTAAGCAGGAGATTTCGATGGTACAATAAACTCAGAAGGATTTAAATCAGTTGATGGAATTCTCTGTTCTCCAACCAACTGACTGGTAACATCAAACTTCCATTGGCCTTCTTTATCATTCTTTTTTGTTTCATAAGATAAATTAACAAACCCTTTGTTTTGAGCTAATAATGGTTTTGAAAGCATGCCTACTTTGAAATCTTTTTGGACATCTAAAAAACGATACGCTAAACGAATATCCATCCTTTTGGAAATATCATAATTTACTTCTATTTGAAAAGAATTCGAAAAAGATTGTCCTTCTAAATTATAGAAATACACCTCTTGTGGGCTGTAATCTAAATCAACAATTATTTGATTCTCAAAAAGCGTATGATAAAAATCTACATTAATATTCCCTTCTCTAAATAAAATCTCAAAATCTTGATTAAACCCTAAACCAAAATTCCACGCGCTTTCCTGCTTCAAACCGAAACCAGGAAGGTTGACATCATTTTCTATTATCCAATTTCTAGAAGTTGCTAATAAGCCTACGTTTTCCATAATTAGATTGGGTGTTCTTCTTCCTCTTCCTGCTGAAAGTTTAAGTGCATTTTTTTCAGTAAAATTATACCGCATATTCACTCTTGGTGTTATAAAAGCACCGTAAACAGAATGGTAATCTGCTCTTACGCCTGCCACAAGGCCTAATTTTGATTTCGTTAAATTATATTCAAAATATGCCCCTGGCACAATCTCTTCTAAGTTGTATTGTTGAACAATAGATGTATCATTATTTTGGAGTGACTCCTGATAAAGATCGTAAACAAGGCTAACCCCTGTTTTAAAATTTTGCTCTTGTTTTTTACCCATTTCGTCTTGGTAAATGAAGTTCGCATATCCACTTGTCTGGTTTCCTAAATATTGCCTGTTACCAAACAAAGATTGATGATTGTGATAAACTCCTGAAAACTGAACAGCCATACTTTTATATTGTTCGTTCGGAAATAAATAACCAATTTTAGCAAAAGCCTGTCCCCTATTTGTTGTAGAGGATACTTTGTATGGGTTTTGTAAATTATCCTGTGCTAATTGTTTATCTGTTACACCTTTCCCTGCAAGACTGCTAAAACTAAGTGCGCCAACACCATATTCCATACGTAAAATTTGTCCGGTATAATCCCACTGGTTATGAATGATGAAATTTTCGGTAAGTGGTCTATCTAAAAAACCATCCGTATTATTATCTATTTCTAAAGCTTGGTATTTCGCATGCATCAACAGTGTGGATTCCCACTTTTTCGAAACAATTCTGTTTAAATTTAAGTTGAGTTCCATTCGACCAGCTTGGTTACCAAAAAGGTTTAAATGTAATTTTTCAGCATTCCCCGGTTTTTTCCAATCTAAATTAATTTGCCCCGTCATGCTTTCATAGCCGTTCACTACAGAACCAGTTCCCTTAGAAACTTGAACAGAGTTGATCCAACTTCCTGGAACATATTCAAATCCGTAAATAGTAGAAAGCCCACGAATCATAGGAATATTGTCTTGCATAATCTGAACATACTTACCAGATAAGCCAAGCATTTGTATTTGCTTGGTACCGGTTATAGCATCCGTAAAACTTGCATCAATGGAAGGATTGGTCTCAAAACTTTCCGCAAGGTTGCAACAAGCAGCTTTCCTCAATTCCCCGGTATTCATAGTATGTGCATTTCTTACAGCGAATTTGGAAATTGTATAATTTCCTTTTTTTACAAGTACTTCCACGCCAGGAAGAATGCTCCCATCTTTCAATACTATATTCAACATTTTCTTCCTCTTTGGAATGTCAATTGTATCCGGTTCAAAACCAATAAACGTAACAACAATTTGTTTGTACTGGTTCAAATTCGATAATTTGAAATATCCCACAGAATCTGTAGAAACACCAATTGTAGTTCCTGGAAAATGAATATTTGCTCCCGGCAATGGAGCAACAGAATCCTTTAAATCTAATTCGTAAACCCGTCCTTCGACTATTGTTTTATTATCTTTTTGCGCAAACGCAACCGAAGAAATTAACAGAAAAAGAACAGTTACAACTTGTTTAGCTGCAGCTTTCATAAAAAGAAGATATTAATGATTTACATCCGATCTATACTTACAGCAGCCATGTAAATTATCATAACTTTCCTTACTCGCTTTTACTTTATCTGTGTCGTGTCCAGCGCCAGCAACTATTTTATGTATTGCCAGTTCTGTTATCTTAGTTGCATTAAATATTACTTTGCAGTTATGTGTATCTACATCCCATTCCGCAACCCGAATACCTGGTGCATCCAGTACTTTTTCAATACGATTTTCGCACATTTCACAAACTCCAGATACTTTAAAATTGATTTCTTGGTATTTAGTTTTTTGCTTTTGACCAAAGGCAGTAGTTGATATTATAGTAAGTACTATTATTAGTAAATTTTTCATCTGTATAATTTTTATTGTTATTAATACTCTAGCTATCCAATAGAGGAAAGCTTACACGTGCTATTTTTCTATAGCTAACAATAAAAATCAAATTAAGAAAGACTGGATAAGAATAGGAATATCCCGATTGGGAATTGGGGGTAAATAATGATTAAACTCAACAATATTTGTGTTTTCTTCAATATTAAGAGGCGTAAAAATAGTGTAAATCAAAGCCGAAGTAAACAGCAAATCTGGGTTTAATGAAACGTTCTCTATTTGCGTTACATAATCAAAATTCAATTGAAAAAAAGCTGTTTCATCTTGGCAACAGCCTTTTTGCTCAGTTGTTTCTACTGTTTCTTTATGACAGCATTTGTGGGCAGGAACTTCTTCTATTTCTACCTCACAGACACATTCTCCAAAATCAACAAAATAGGACTTAATTACTCCTTCTTTCTTGCAGATATGGGTATTAACAGACACTCCTATTGAAGCAATCAATACGGTTAGCATAAGAAATATCGCTGTCATTTTTTTCATGTGTAATGCGAATATACGGAAAATTGATTTTATTGGTTAGCGCTTAACATAAAAATAACAAAGAGCCTAATTGGTTGAGTTGTGATATATTTGATGATGTTATGTAATTTTAATTTGTTACGCACCTACTTGGGCAGAATAGTATCCAAACTACTTAGATTTAAACCCATGTGGCAGTCAATTCATTTGAACCTATCCAAAGTCCATTAGATTGACTAAATTTGTAGTTAAGACCATAGTAGATATGTACGCTAATGGTATATCCAAAAAATGACCAAATATGGTATAGCCATTTGATTACAATTAAAAATGAGGCATCGTACTAAAATAGGTTGACATAAAAATCAGCTAATAATAAAATATACAGTAATAACCCATTTTCTAAAGTATGTATTTAACCGAACAAGACTAAATGAGTTATATTTTTGGATTTACTTTTGGACCAACATTTAATCACATGAAGAGAATTCATAGTCAAAAAGAAAAACGAAGAGTTTTGAAATATTTCAAGACGCATTTCCTAATTTCCCTATAACATTTAGAGAACCCGAAAATTCAATTTAGAGTAGGCCTTAATCTCAAAAAAGAATAATAAACTTTGACAAGACGTAAATCTAATGGCCAGCCATCTATAAAAAACCACTATAAAATTAAATACATAAATGAAGTACCCAGTTATTGATCTACATTGCGATTTGCTCGCGCATATGTTGAATATGCCTAATCCAAACCCGTTTAAACGAGAAGGTATTGGCTGTTCCTTTCCGGCCTTGGCTGAAGGAAATGTGAAACTGCAGGTCATGGCTATTTTTACGGCCACCGAAAATGGAAGCACGGCATTAGCATTGAGACAGAGTGAGATTTTTGCATCATTGCTCGCCGAGTACCCGAATGACTGCACCTTGGTCCATGACATAAACACGTTGAATCAAATTGCTGCTTCGTCGAAGCTAGGCATAATTGCAGCAATTGAAAACGCCTCCGGATTTTGTGAAGAGGATGAGCCATTGAAAATTGGTTTTGAGCGTCTGGAGAGAATCATTACCAACACAAAACGAATCTTATATATAAGTTTTACGCATCACGCAGAAAATAGATTTGGAGGAGGAAATAATAGTGTTGCAGGGCTTAAGAAAGATGGGGAAAAATTACTTCAGTATTTGAATGGAAAAAAAATTGCGGTTGATTTTTCACATGCCAGTGACGCCTTAGCTCAAGATATTTTGGATTACCTCTCAGAATATAACTTGGAAGTGCCTATTCTAGCCAGTCATTCAAATTACAGAAAGGTATTCAATCATGTACGGAACCTCCCTGACAATATTGCAAAAGAAATCATCAAACGGGATGGAGTCATTGGAGTCAATTTCTTAAGAGCGTTTGTGAACAACGAGAACTCTAATGCCCTTTATCAACATATGAAGTACGGAATTAACCTTGGAGGTTTCAACTCTATTTGCTTTGGAGCCGATTATTTCTCTACTGGCAATCATCCTGACCCGTCAAGAGTTCCTTATTACTTTGAAGAACATGAAGATGCTAGCTGCTACCCGTCGATTATTGAAAAAATTTCCGAGCAGGTTTCACCAGAAGCCATTGAAAGCATAAGCAGTAAAAATGTGATGCGCTATCTTATTGAACTGTGGAAGTAAGTTAACATCAGCATTGAAAGGAAAAACATAAGAAAACCATAAAACATATTCGCTTTTGTATTTGGAGTGGTTAAAACAAACACATATCAATCCAAAAGCGTTAGTTAAACTCACCGTATATAAAACGTGACCGATAAAATGAGTAGTCAAGACATAACTGAGGAGAAATTAATTTTACAAGAAGTTTGCTATTCTTATGCCAAAAAAATCATCGAATTCAACCAAACGCTGATTCCATTTGGGGCTTTTCTCAATATGCAAAATGAAATAATCATAGAAGATCCAGCACTCAACATGGAATTAAAAGAAAGTAGAATTGAATACCTCTCTAATAAATTAAATCGATTGGCCTACATCAAAAGAATCAAAGTGTGGACTATCTGTTTTGATGGTATTCTACATAAAACAGAATCAAATATAAAAGACGCTATTTGTATTGAGGTTCATGAAGGAAACCAACATCCGATTACCAATTTATATTACCCCTATAAATGGGACAACAACAAAGTACTATTTTCAGAACCAATTATTAAAAAGGAATAAGCAATTCAATCAAATTGCATAAATTAATTTAGGAAACTAAACGGTTAACTATAGGTCTTGGGAGCGAACAATCTCTATTGAATAAATTGATAAAAAAAACGATTGAAGAGTTCCATCTCAAAGCAATCATAAAAATAAAAACTACCTACAACAACTCCTAAAGCAAACCACCTAAACTACCAAACCGATTTTGCTTACTTTAGCTAAACGTTTTATCTGATTAGATAAATTCAGAACCATAAGGAAAAACTTGAATTTTAACGAAAAAAAAACATGACCTCTAGTCACATCAATCACACAGCATGAAAAGTAAAAACCCTAAGAGCCTTTTGCTCATCATAATCGTATTTTTAATTGTTTCGCTTACCACTGGTACAATGGTTTTTAATTCCTCAAATTTATCTGGAAATTGGTTTAGTAGCTTTTTTTTAGGAGCTTTATTTGGTTGGGCAATCTGTGCTCCCATCATTAGAATCAGCTATGGGGAAGTTCCCTTTCTAAAAATATTTGCGGTATTGCCTGTTTTTGGATTACCATTGTTGTGGCTTATCAAAGCACTACCCAGTAAGTCACTGCTCTTTATTCCTGTGATACTTGTTTATTCCATACTCTCTCTTTCATATATAGTATGGTTGAATGGTATGGAATTTTTTGCCCTATTTAAAAGAAGTAATTGGTCAAGACTTTTTAACAAGTCCAATCAAGATGACCCGAATGAAAAATGAATAAAACAAAAACGGCATACAACAATGAAGAAAATCACCTCAATATTTATAGCTATAACTATGATTTTAGGAGCTATTGGCCATGTTGCCTTTCCTAAAATATATTCAGCACTAATTCCGAGCTTTATTCCAGAATTTACAGCACATTTATTTGCTATAATTGCTGAAGCAGCCATTGGTCTTGGTTTGATAATTCCGAAGTTTAGAAAATATGGCGGACTCGGTTTTATGCTTTTGATGATTATTTTCCTGCCAATTCACGTATGGGATATGCTCAAAGAAGAACCCTTCATTGGCACTAAAACGATAGCTTTAGTGAGGATTTCGATTCAAGGCGTAATGATATATGCGGGATGGTGGATTTACAAGAAGTATAAGAATTGATTAACTTTAAGAATCAAAAAGAACGTTTGGCCTACGCCCAATCTATGCTTTTGTAGGCAATTTAAAAGCACCTATTGCTTTGGTGCCTATGCGTTATAAGAAGTAACTAAACTTAATCAATAGCTAAAATATGGGATTACTTAACATGACAGACGAAACGTGGGAAAAACATGCAAACCCATTAAGTGTATGGACCAGAATGATAACGCTACCTTTTTTAGTATTGGCTATATGGAGCAGAGTCTGGATTAGCTGGTATGCATGGATAATTGTAGGGATACTCGTTATTTGGTTAATTCTTAATCCCAAAGCATTCAAAAAACCGAAGTCAACAAAAAATTGGGCCTCTAAAGCAGTATTGGGCGAACGCGTTTGGATCAACCGTAGAAAAGTTCCGATTCCTAAAGAGTATGCATTTATGGCGATGCTATTAAACACTATTAATGGATTGGGCTTACCTTTTCTTATTTATGGGTTATACAGTTTTCATTTTTGGACTACCCTACTCGGGATGGTATTGATCTATGCTGGAAAAATGTGGTTTTTAGATAGAATGGTTTATCTATTTGAAAACATGAAAGAAAAGCATAAAGAATACAGTAATTGGGAATATTAAAAACAGTTTGATTCTATTAAAGTTCGTACCTTAGTGCTATAATGATTGAACCTACAGTAGAAAAAACAGAAACCATTCTTGATGTAGAAGGAATGACTTGTGCTAATTGTGCTATTGGGGTTGAAAACCAATTAAAACAAATAGGTGCCCATGACATCAAAGTTAATTTTGCGTTAGGTGAAGCTTCTTTTATTGCTCCAAATACTATTTCGGCAGATGAAATTGCAAAAGGAATTACGCAAATCGGTTACAAATCAAGTATTCGAGAATATGACAAAGATGAAAAGCAAGGACTTTCACCTATAGAGAAAAAGTTTTGGTTCAGCTTAATCTTTACCCTTCCCTTAATATTGCACATGTTTTTGCCGCATGATTCATTTATGCAGAATCCAATTTTGCAGATTTGTTTAGCCTTTCCCGTTTTTATTTTAGGCGTTTTTCACTTTGGAAAAAGTGGATTATCCTCATTGCGCGCAGGCGCACCCAACATGGATGTTCTTATTTTTATTGGATCAGCATCTGCTTTCTTCTACAGTAGTTGGGGTGCATATACATTCTATGGCACACCCTTAACGCACGATTTTCTGTTTTTTGAAACCTCTGCTTCCATTGTTTCTTTGGTTTTATTGGGTAATTTACTTGAACATCGCTCTATTACCAAAACAACATCTGCTATTAAGGATTTATCTGCTATGCAAGTCAAAACTGCTATGCGGTTCAATTCAAATGGCGAGCCGGAAGAAATAACTTACAACGCTATTCAAGTTGGTGATTTACTATTGGTAAATACTGGGGATATAATTCCTATTGATGGAATTATTATGGAAGGAAATGGAACCATTGATGAATCCATGATATCTGGAGAAAGTATTCCACTAAATAAAGTAAAAGGGCATAAAGTTGTAGGAAGCACCATACTTATAGATGGAAACATAATAATTAAAGCTGAAGCTATTGGTCGAAATACGGTTCTATCCAAAATTATTGACTTAGTCAAAAATGCACAGCAAGACAAACCTAGAATTCAGCGTTTAGGAGATAGAGTCAGTGCTATATTTGTTCCTATTGTGCTTGGTATTTCATTCACAACATTTCTAGTCAGTAAATTTAGTTTTGATTTAAGCACACAGCAAAGTATGTTACAAGCTATAGCCGTATTGGTTATTTCTTGTCCGTGCGCAATGGGATTAGCCACACCAACAGCTGTTATGGTAGGAATAGGTAGAGCCGCAAAAAAAGGGATTCTCATAAAAGGTGGAAGTACACTGGAAGAATTAGCGAATACTAAGACCATTATTTTTGACAAAACAGGAACTTTAACCACGGGTAAGTTCACAATCAAATCTCTCAACTTTATAGAAGGTAATAAGCAAGAGATTATTGATATACTATTTAACATAGAAGGAAGAAGCTCGCACCCGATTGCTAAATCAATTGTAGAAAATTTAAAAGAGAAAGCTAAAACAATATCGCTAAGAAACATTGAAGAAATAAAAGGGATTGGGCTCTCAGCAACCGACGAACGCAATAATAATTGGAAAGTGGGGTCATATAGAATGGCGAGTGAATTGACGGATGACAAACTTCATGAAGTTTATGTACTAAAGAACAACAAACTAATTGCCACATTAGATATTGAAGATGAAATAAAGCCCAAAGCAAAAGAAATGATAGCGGAACTTACCTATCAAGGTATTGAAATTATCCTTCTAAGTGGTGACAAACAAAGTAAATGTGATGCACTTGCTCAAACGCTAAACATTAAAACTGTTTTCGCTCAGCAACTTCCAGAAGAAAAGCTTGCTAAAGTTGAAGAATACAGTTCCAAAGGAAACACTGTAATGGTTGGAGACGGAGTTAATGATGCTCCAGCTCTTGCTCGCTCTACTGTTGGCATCTCTTTTGGTGATGCAACAGATGTTTCAATAAATACAGCACAAGTTGTATTATTAGGGACAAATGGAATTGATAAACTAACCGAAGCACTCCACCTCAGTAGGCTGACTTTTAAAACAATTAAGCAAAATTTATTTTGGGCTTTCTTTTACAATGTGTTAGCAATTCCGGTAGCAGCTTTTGGGTTTCTAAGTCCAATAATAGCAACTGCAACAATGGGACTCTCAGATATAGTGGTAATTGGAAATTCGATCTTACTAAAAGTCAAAAAATAAAATTATTCACAAGAACTATACTCTTACTAATTACTGCAGCAATGTTTAGTTGTAAAATGGTGTAATTTGATAAACCACAACTGCTTAATCTAAAAAATTCATCTCGCATATAGCCTTAAATTGACATTAGCAATTAATCGGCAATAAATTCAGGTTAATATAGCAAAAATAGTATCTTCGTAGAAAATTAAATTGCCTTGTTATGAAACAAATTATATCTGCGACTTTTCTGTCTTTTATTACCCTAGTTACATATTCTCAAACCACAATTGAAGGAACTTATTTACCCGTTAAAAACACGAGGATTCTGCAAGCTTGGGATACCGCGGCTACTACTATGCCGATTCCAACTATTGGTGCTAACCAAGTATGGGATTACTCGGCTGCTTTTGGGAGTATTTCGGACACTTTTGAACTAGCGGTTAAAGACCCTATTGCGACGCCACATGCAGCGTATTTCCCACAGGCAACACACGCTTCTTTTTTAAGATCGCCTTTCGCTTTAGCGGATTCGCTGTGGTTGTACTTTACTGTTGATACTGTTGGAATAAAAAATTTAGGATATTATTCAGATAAATCAACTTCTAGCGGTTTAGTTACAGCCGGACCGTCTGAATTCGTATTGCCAATGACTCTTGCTTATCAAGATACCTTAGTTGATAATAGTCGCTATGAAGGGTTTCTTGATTATTCCGGAACACCAGTAAGAGTTATTAGAACTATGGCTAAAATTATGTCAGCTGATGGATATGGAACGCTAATTACGCCAGACGCTGCTTATTCTGAAGTGATGCTTGGAAAAGAAGTAATTAATCAAATAGATTCTATTTTCGTTGATTTCATGGGTACGGGAAATTATACTTTCGCTAGTGAATTGTTAGACGTTACTCATCGTTTTCATTTTTTAAGAAACAATACTTTTGCAAGTACTCACTTGATGCAGATTAACACGGATGATACTGAAACTATTGTGCGATATGGCTGGTACACCTTACCAGTGGATTTTGGATCCATTGGCGGTACAGTCTATGATACTACCGGGAGTCCAATTACCACTGGAGAAATGTATTTATATCGTGAAAATTCGAATTTTACCAAAAATGATATCTTAGCAACTACTGAAATAAACAATGACGGAACTTATCAATTTGATTCTATTCCTTATGGAGAATATAGAATAGCAGCAAGACCAGATTTAGGAACATACCCAAATGTTTTCACTACTTATTATGGAGACACTACGGACTGGGTTAATTGTCAAACAGCGGTTACATCTGGAGATACGGCAGGAATTGACATCAATATACTCTATGGTGATGCTCAAACCGGATCAAGCACATTAGAAGGAAACCTATCCTTAAACACTTGGTTAAAAAATAATGATCCTGTGCCAGGAATTGACATTATTGTTGAGAGAGACCCGGAGGAAGAGCCAATTATTGAAACGAATACAGATATCTTTGGGAACTTCAGTATTCCAGCACTTGATGACGGAGATTACAAAATTTGGGTTGACATGCCCGGACTTCCTATGGCTGGAACTTATAGTTTTACCGTAGCTAACGGTACAGTAATTAGTGGTTTAAACTTTCAAGTTGGTGCTGATGAGATTTTCCCAACAAGTATGGTTATTACCTCAATAAATGAACCTACTACAAATGAATCTGGAAGAATTAATGTTCATCCGAATCCTTTTGTAAGTAATACGATATTAAATATTGACACGGAATCTGAAACAAAAATCAGCATAGATGTTTACGATATAACGGGGAAGTTGATTCATAAGGTAGTTCAAAATCAATTGAACATAGGTTCCACCAACTATACAATTAATGGATTAAATGATGTAGGAATATACCTAATTAAAGTTACACTTGGAGAAAGCGTTGAGTGTTTAAGAATCATAAAAAAGTAAAACCTAAAAACTATTATAAAAAAGGACCCTCACCAGTCTTTTTTTTATTTTTAATTCAGTGAAAAGATTCAACTTTCATATAATTTTATTTTTGGTATTGATTAGCGTAAGTGTAAAAGGTCAAGTAAACAACTTTAAAAATTATAATTCGGATCAAGGAATAAGCAACACTACCATTCTTGATATAACGCAGTTAAAGAGTGGAGAAATTTGGATTGGAACAAATGAAGGCGGTATCAACACTTTTGACGGAAACTCATTTACACCTATTACAAAAGAAAATGGTTTAGTTGACAATGTTATTTATGACTTTCTTCATGACAATGAAGGAAACGTATGGATCTCTACGAATAATGGAATTAGCATATACAACGGAAAAACATTTGATTCTATTCCTTGTTTGGACACACTTGTCCATAAAAGAATCTATAAAACCTTTATTGATTCCAAAAACACTGTTTGGCTTTGTACGGGAGAAGGCATAGCCAAATTGGTTGACAACAGTATTGTGAAATTTAACTCTGGAAATGACATCCTTGATGCAACTCCAATCATATTTTGTGATGAGGATCATGTAGGAAATATTTGGCTAGGAACTATGGGTGCTAGCGCATTCAAAATATCTCCAGATGGAACAGTAACACAGTATTCTGTTGAAAAAGACATGAAATACACCTTTTTTATATTTCACCCTAATGACACAACAACCTGGTTCTTAACCTATAAAGGATTGTTTGAATTAACAGGAGATTCTATTACAGAAAAAAAAATCAAGGCGTTTGAGGAATATAGCAGCACCTATTTTTACCATTGTTATGAAGACCATGATGGAAATTATTGGTTTGCCACCAAGAAAAAAGGTGTTTTAAAATTAAGCGGAACAAAAGAGAAATTATTTACAGAAGCAAATGGATTAGGCGATAACAATTGCTGGAGAATTTTTCAAGATAGAGAAAACAATATGTGGTTTGGTGGGAAAACTAAAGGAATATCGAAGTTACCCAACGAAACATTTGAATTAACAAATTCAGATTTTGGTTTACCAAATGATAACGTCCAATCCGTATTCACGGATAGTAAGTCAAAAATATGGATTGGCACAGAAAATGGTATTTTTAATAAAGGGAATAAATTAGGAGATATTATACTTGATAAAAAGTCACACAGAAATAATATTTTATCAATAAATGAGGATTCAGAACACAACATACATGTAGTGATGGGTTCTGGCATTAAAATAATCAGGAATGGGGTTGCAACCACATATAAGTTAAATAATCTTGAAAAAGGTTTCAAAGGATACTGCTCTTACATTGATAGCGTAAGCGCATTTTACGGAGGAGTTAATGGTCTTGGAATAATTGAAGGTGATCACATAAAAATAATAAACGACTCCCTGCAAATGCCTGAGACTCCTGTATTGGATATTGAAAGAGACCATCAAGGTGTTTATTGGTTTGCTACAGACGAGGGCTTATTTAGTTATGACGGGACCTCAACTACTGTTTACAATGAAAACCATGGGATTCCTTCAATTAAAATAAGATGCATTGTAAAAGATAAGGCCAATAATTTATGGATTGGATCCAGTGAAGGTATATATGTCTATTCCAAAGGGAAATTTACGCATCTTTCTGAAAAAGACGGATTAAGTAATAATACAATATACTCGCTATGCTTTGATAATAATGACCAATTATGGGTTGGCCAGCGTGATGGAATAGACAAACTAATTCTAAATAAATTCGAAATAAGTAAGGTTAGGCACTACAACGAGGGCAAAGGCTTTCTTGCAAACTTTTGCAATAACAATGCAATAACACTAGATTCTGAAGGAAGAGTTTTAATTGGAACAGACAAAGGCTTGCTTACCTACAATAAAGAATTTGATCAATTCAACTTTTTAGAATCTATTACAACGATAACAGATATAAAATTATTTTCTCAACCTACGGATTGGAGTTTATATTCTGACAATTTAGATGAAAGAGGATATCCTATAGACATTAAATTAGATTACAATCAAAACTATTTCACTTTTGACTTTAGAGGTATTTGTCATAAAAACCCAAGTGCAGTGCGGTATAAATATATGCTGGAAGGGCTGGATAAAGAGTGGATTTTGACAGAAACAAAAAAAAATGCTGACTACCTTAACTTAAAACCAGGAAGCTATACTTTTAAAGTTATCTCTTCTAATGACGAAGGAATTTGGAACAAAAACCCTGTTGAATTTTCATTTATAATTCTTCCTCCTTTTTGGCAGACTTGGTGGTTTTATTCCTTTTGTTTTATTGGATTTTTATCTGCTGTTTATTCCTATTTAAAGATTAAAGCCTCGAATAAACTGATTAAAAGATCGAATCAGATGGTAACAGAACAAAACAAGATTATTGAAGAAAAAAACCATGAGATTATTGACAGCATAAAATATGCTAAAATAATTCAAGAAGCTATTTTACCGAATAACTCGTTAAAAGAAGAGATGAGCAATTGCTTTGTTTATTACAAACCAAAAGATATTGTTAGTGGTGACTTTTTCTGGTTTAAAAAATTCAACAACAAATTCCTTCTCGCTTCAGTAGATTGCACAGGTCACGGTGTTCCGGGTGGCTTTATGAGTATGGTTGGGCATTCGGGCATGAATAGTGCTGTAAATGAACATAATTTAAGAAAACCTGCAGAAATACTAGAACAACTGTCAGCTTACGTAATTGAAGCTTTTAATGATGAGGAGGGAGAAGGTGCTATTAAAGATGGAATGGATGCAGCACTTTGTTCGATAGACCTTGAAAATAACATTGTAGAGTTTTCTGGAGCTAACAACCCACTTTACATTGTGCGAAAAAATAATAATGCGGTTATAGATGAAAAAAATAATACACTAAACCTTAAACAATTTGAAAATCTATACGAAATAAAAGGAAACAGAAGACCAATTGGCCCTTCTGAACAAAGAAAACCATTTATCAATCATTGTATAAAACTGGAAAAAGGAGATTGTATATATTTTTTTACTGATGGCTACCCTGATCAATTTGGCGGACCAAAAGGCAAAAAATTCATGTATAAGTCATTTAAAAGACTGCTTATTTCTATCGCTAAAGAACCAATCGAAGAGCAACGAATATTGCTAGATGAAAGGTTTGAAGAATGGCGTTCAGACCATGAACAAGTGGACGATATCTGCGTAATAGGCGTAAAATTTTAATCGTCTTTTCTTGTAGCAAAAAACCTCTTTAACGCAGTCATAATAGACATATAACAATTGGTTGTGCTCAAAATTAGGGTTGAGAAAACCAACTATTTAAGCTCTTCATTATAAAATACTTTATAGTAATGCATTCCTTTCTCCTCATCATAACCTCTTTCGACAAATTTCCCCATTGAATCAGGATCGTCAAAATTGAAACGAAGTTGAATATTTGTATCTAACTGGATAGCATTTTTTATCGTTCGCTTTTGTTTTTCTAAAACAAGTTCAGAAACTTGAAAAGAATCTGACATTTCTAGTTCAAACTCCTCTTCAAAAGCTTTTTTATAATCTTTAAATTCTCCCTTGGTTTCTTCATCTGAAAACAACGCATCACTAAAATCAGTAACAGAAACTTCTGTATTACCCTCTACAAAACGCATAGAATGATTTACAAAATCGATCTCATCCTTTTTGGTCTCTTCGCCTATTACATCTTTAGCAAAGGATTTACATAAATCTAGAAATGCATCTGTTTCATAATTCTCATCATGAACATAATCAATTTTTAAGAAGTCTTTTTTCCAATATTCTGCATCGTAGTTATTATTGTCAACTGATAAAACCTTCAAGCCCTCCTTCGTCTCTAGAACCAAACAACCTTTATCTAGCTTCTTAACACTTATGCCTTTTTCAGTATTAATTGTCAGCTTTTTATTCTTCTCCTCCACTTGTAAAAAAGAATCTTTTCTTTCAGATTTAAAGACACCTATTGCTTTTACCAGCTCTCCCAAGTGATGCATCTTATCAAAATAAGCAATAAATAGATCTCCTGTTTTGATATGCGGGTGATTTGATTGATCGAACAAATGACGAAGGATCAACACAGAGTTCTCAAAAAAGGAAGACTTGTCTGAAAAGATATTTTCACTTATTCCATTTAACGGATTGTAACTTAAATCTATCTCATGAACAAAATGAAATTTCTCTGTAGTTTTAGCAAACGGTTTCAGAAAATAATCAGTCAACAATTGCGATAAGTCATCTGTAAGCTTAACAGCTTCTTGGGAAACAAAGATACTTTCTCCTTTGTGCTTATTTCCTACTCTATGAATTGCTAGCTGAGTTAATTTAGCCGTTTCTACGTTTATCATTTGTCCTTTTTTTGATAGTAGACAATGATACGAAAAAGCTTTTGGCTTAATAGAAGATGTTAATAAGTTGATGATATTTAACTAAACCAATTAACTCTCAATGCTTTTCAAACTTAAATCATCATTCCAAAATAAAAATTTATTGATGAATAATGGGAGCATCTAAATTTGCGCTTTAATCAAGCTGAAGTAAGCGATAAATTATAAAGTTAGTAAGTAAATTCCTTATATTGTTTACCAATCGATTATAATCCTCTAGAGAATTTATTCAGATTAATCAACTAGTTTTTGTTGCCTTCAACAGTTTCAATACTTTTATCGAAAATGAAGTAAATTACTAATGCAAATGCGCTAATCAGTAATTTCATTAAAATCGGATCTTCCGTTAAAAAAACGCCTATTATTATGAAAAGACATACATCCCTTATCAATCTATATAATATCTCCATATCCTTGTTTTAGTTCTACGAAAATTAATCTAAAATTCTTCTAAAGAATTTATTTTATTTAACTGTTTAACCTTAAATTGTCAAAAATGTTTCATAACATCTTTTACTCATATTTTAATTAAGAGTAATAATAAGATTAAAATAAATTGATTTAAGAGAGCTAAAGCAAAGTTATCACCAACTTAAACTTAATAATGAGCTGTTAGGAAGTGCTTTAGACAACAGACTCGCACTTCACTAATATAGCTAAAGGCTTTATTTGAATAAATACAGCCCTTATCATTTAAATATATAAAAAATTAGTATACTCAAAAACCAAAAATATTCAATAAAGCATGACACTTTGTTTCATTGCTTAGTAAACAAACCTTATTTTATCTTAACTAATTTAACAATCCCAATTGCATCGAACAAAGCAATGACGGGATAGCTTAAATCCGTTTCGTACCATTTTTGAGAAAAGTTGGCATTACCAGAGTGCGCATGGTGGTTGTTATGATATCCTTCACCCATAGTTATTAGATCAAAAGGCATAAGATTGGTAGAAGTATCTGTTACATCAAAACTACGATAACCAATTTTGTGCGCAAACCAATTGATGACTACTCCTTGCAAGGGTGTCATTATAAAATGCAGCGGAAAAAACACCCACAACCATAATGCATTAGTAGGAACAAACCTATAATAAATAGTAATGTAAATTCCTGCCCACAAAATTCTTGCCCCTAAACTATATGCATATTTTTCCATGAAACCCCAGTAAGGGAGGTTCTTACAGAATTTTTCTTCCAATAGAATTCTACCGTGTTTTATGCCTCTAAATATTTTATCTGTTTTGCGCATCATAGCTACCAAGGTCCTGTCATACTTGGGTGAATGGACATCTTTTTCTGTATCCGCATAAGCATGATGTAGTCGATGTAGTTTACCGTAAACATGAGGACTAAGTGCTGTAAACCCTTGTGTAATCCATGCAAGAATGTAGAATACTTTCTCCCAAAATGGAGACATCGTAAAGTGCTTGTGTGCCGAATATCGATGCAGGAAAAAGGTTTGGAAAAATAAAGAGGTGTACCAGTGGATAACCACCAAAAAGATAATGAATAACATAATTAACTAATTATTTAGATGGTGGAACTGCTAAATCTTCTTTAACAAATTGGAATATACATAGAATATTCTATGCTTTTGCCGATTTTTTAAACATTCGAAGTAAATGTCTACAACAAGTTTGAAACTCTTTAATACTATTGGAGATTAGTAACTAATTGAATCGGGCGAAAGTTATAAATAGAAGCAAGGACTATCTAAACAAACCAGAAGCGGGCCCACAGAATTTATTTAGCAGAGACTGGGGCAACAGACTCTCCTTTTCCTAATCTAGCCAACAGTTTTACATGACTAACCACAGCATCGGTAAATGTATCTTTTGAATAATAGGGTACGCCGTATTCTTCGCAAGTAGCTTTTACAATTTTAGAAATCTTTGGGTAATGTATGTGACAAATTGTTGGAAACAAATGATGCTCTACTTGATAGTTCAAACCACCCATATACCATCCTAATATTTTATTTTTAGGCGCAAAGTTAGCTGTGGTTTTAAATTGATGAATGGCCCAATTGTTCTCTAGACTACCCTCTACATCTGGCTCTGGAAACTCAGTATCTTCAATTACATGGGCTGGCTGAAACACTATCGCTAAAATTAATCCTGCAACAAAATGTTTAGAGAAAAAACACAAGAACCAAAATCCGAAAGATATATCCATAAAGTAAAGAGGTAAAAAAGCAAATATAAATAGGTAAACAATTTTTACCGCAAATATTTCAAGCAAGGCCATTCCTAATGATTTGCCCTGCGCTTTAAGTAGTTCATCCTTCTTAAAAGATGCTATTTGCACAAAATCTTTCCCTACTACCCAGTAGAATGTCATAATTCCATAGAAAAACCAAGCATAAATAATTTGAAACTTTTGAAATTTGAAATGAGGCTGTCGGGGCGAAAATCGCATTAGTTTGCCCGTATCAATATCTTGATCCAAATCGCTTACATTGGTATATGTATGATGTAAAACATTGTGTTGAATCTTCCAGTTTAAAGCATAGCCTCCGGCAAAATTAATAGTCATTCCTAATAATTTATTAATCATCTGGTTTTTGGAGTAAGAGCCATGGTTTGCATCGTGCATTATGGTTAGCCCAACACCAGCCATACCTACTCCCATAAAAATCCAAAGTAATACTTGAATATAAGGATTAGGAACCAAGCCTGTGACCAACAATACTAATGGCGTAAAAAAAGCTATTAAGATAATCGCTGTTTTCCATTTCATTCTTGCGTTTGCAAATTTTGAAATGTTATTTTCTTTGAAATAACCATTTACACGCTTTCTCAAAACCTTATAAAACTCAGGCTTATCTTTAGTGTTAAATCTCACCGTCTTTAAAGTCATAACTCAATATATTAGCTTATAAAGTGCAAAGATAACCCTTTTTGGAACCACATAAGTGATAGAAAACATAATTACTAACATTTTTTTTAACCAAGCCCTATTAACTCAACACTAAGACACCTGCTGTTTTAGTAGTAAAAAACCCGTAAATTATACGTATTTAAGCTGGCCAATATCGAGCAATGGTCTAGGTAAAGTAACAGAAGTTGATATTAATAAAATAATACCTAACCCAAAACTTTCGGTTAAAAAAGGCTGCTAGTTAAGTTCTTAGATAAAAAAAAGGGACTTTATTGATAAAGACCCTTTTAATTTGCACTATTCTCTTGATTTAATTATTCGTCAACTTACCTGTTCTAAGTGTTTTTCCGTTTGATTTGAATGAAAAAATATAAATACCATTAGATAATTGATTTGTTTCAATTTTAGTTAACTCAGAGGTCACGTTTGTTATACTATGAACTTGATTACCTAATAAATCATATAAAATAAATTCAATTGAAGAATTATCATTTATCAATTCCTTGTTTAAAGCTACTGTTAAATAACTAGTAAATGGATTTGGATAAACATTCATACCATTTTCAATTTTAGATTCATTAATTGAGACACTAGATTCACTAACAGCTATAGTAGCAGTCATTCCTCCTCCGGCATGTGGGTCGCATCTATAATCATAGCTCCCAGCAATTGTAAATACATAAGAATAGGTCCATCCTCCCGAAGCCGCTGCTCCGCTACCAAAACTATCGGGATTTGAAGGAAAAGTTGTTATTGTTCCATTTACATTGTGAGAACCACTCGTATTTGTCCAAATAACTGTGTCCCCTTCCTCAATTGTTAAGGCCGAAGGTGTAAAAGAATTACTAGCAACAACCACATTATGTGATGTTTGTGCTAATAAGCTTATGGAAATAAAGAAAGTTATCAATATAGTAAGTACATTTTTTTTAATCATAGCATCTGTTTATTAATGAATGACAAAAATAAGCCTTTTTCAATAATTATTACTTTTTAGTACTTAAATAAAGTACAAAGCTCAAATAGGCATTCACAAGGTAGCTCAGACCGTATTGCGAAGAATTCGCTGAAGTATCTATTATCTATTGATTCGCATATATGAATGTTAGTTATTTGCACCTTTTTTCTTAGAACAGAGCCTGAATTAATATTAAACAGTCGATTTGTGCAACCAAAACGTTTGCTTGACGCTGGTTTTATTTTTAAATTCGACAACGTAGAACTAGCCTTACATAATCTTATCCATGAATAAAAAGAAACATATTATACTCTTTGATGGCGAATCCGTGCGAAGTACCAATTAATCATTGATTGGACAGATACAGAAAAAGCTAACTCTATCTAAATTGCAAATAAATTTAATAATTCGGATTAAATTACACTTGTTACGTTTGCTAAAATAACTTTATTATCAGATTAATTCTTTTGTGTTTTTGTTTGATTTTTTTTTAAAATAATGAAACAATTAATTAACTTCGTTTATAATAAATTAATAAAAAAGACTATGAGACTGAACATAAGTATTTTGATTAGCTTATTTTTCATAACCACTCTTAATTTTGTGGCTCAAACAAAAGAACAGCAAAAATTCACTGCGGACTTAGATAATTTTGTTGAAAAAAAAATGAAAGATTTCAGTTCTTTTGAATTGGTTTTTCTTAGTACGATTGAAGGTGCTGACCTCACTCAAGATCATTTAGCATGGAGAGCCGAGCACCTTAAAAATTATTTGGAAGAAAGAAAAGATAATTTGTCAGCTGAGAAAATAACAGATTTTGAGATTAAATTTGAAAACTACAGAGAACTATTAAAATTGTGTAAAGAAAAAAGAAAGGTACTGTATCAAGAGGAAAAAATAAAAAGTAGAGCTAGCGAATAAATAGAAGTTGAAAATTATGAAAAATACAAAACTCTTCTGTGCAATTATATTAGTGGCATTTGCGGCTGTTATTTCGGGCCAAACTTCAACAACTAATGGCAACTGGACTTCAGGTGCAACATGGGTGGGGGGAGTATCCCCAAGTGAAGTAATAGGTAGTGGTGATTTTGTTACTATAGCAGCTGGTGATACCGTTACGATAAATTCAGCGATGCTAGAAGTAAGGAACAACGGAGTATTATTTGTTTATGGATATTTAATCGTGGACCATGCTGATGGTCTAGAGTTTTTCAACGGATGTACTGTTACCATATTTACAGGAGGAACAATAAAATGTACCACTGGCGAAGTGAGAAATAACTCTACTGGAACAACTTTAAATGGATCCTTAATTTGTACGGGCGATTTTTCTGCAGGAAACGGTTCTTCAATTTCAGGGACGGGAACAATGATAACTTATGGAACACTTACCGTTACAGGTTCCGGTACAGTGATGGGGTCAGGATCAGGATGTACAGGATGTGAATTAACCACAAGCGGAACTGCGTACGTTTTCTATGTAGCAACAACAG
>Ga0206130_10002061_pt1 | contig 28558 bp, 20 predicted proteins | sample Helgoland_Spring_9_FD_148637 | JGI IMG/M metagenome (GOLD analysis project Ga0206130, IMG submission 148637) | Pelagic subsurface seawater microbial communities from Kabeltonne, Helgoland, North Sea - Helgoland_Spring_Bloom_20160512_1 | ecosystem: Environmental > Aquatic > Marine > Epipelagic ...
TGACGATGATGCTAAGTAAGTATTTAAAACTTTTAAAGAGCTTAATCAACTAGAGATAGTTAACCAAGCTGGTATAAGGCAACAATATATAGATCAAAGCGTTAGCTTAAATCTAGCTTTCCCATCTCAGGCAGATCCTAAATTTATAAACAAAGTACATCTTGAGGCTTGGAAAAAAGGTATTAAAACCTTATATTATATGAGAACTGAATCAGTTCTTAGAGGTGATATAGCTGAAAGAGCCATGGATGAAGAATGTTTAAGTTGTGATGGCTAAAGGCTAAAAGTTATAACTATATGCTATACACGAATACCAATTAGACATAAATAAATTTTAATGATGAAATTATTGAATTTTTTCATCATTAAAATTAATTTTGTAGCTCAAAAACGTTAATATATGAGCCATATTGTAGAATTTAATGAGCTACAATCGGCTTTATTTTTTTACACAATTATTTACCATCTTGGTTCTACCACCTTTAGTCTTCTTACCACTAGGTGATTTCTTTTTGCCTTTGGCTACATAGCCTGCCCAGCAAGAGTTTTTCTTTTTCTTTATCATTTCTTTTTATTGTATGGGAATAAAACATTCATTGCATCTCTACGACCTTCACATCCACAAGGTATATTTAATCCTTCAGATACTCTATCAACAACCTTTTTAATACCAGTTGCTTTTGTAAGTTTTTCTATACTGTCTCCTAGTCCTCTTGATTTCATACAATTAACATTTCCATCTTCTACGAGCTGCTTTACCTCTTTCACCAGTCCAACCTTTTGATCTAGCACAGAATGATTTTCTTCTTCCAGCGGCTTTACTACCTGCTTTAACTTTTCCAGTAACTGCTGTTTTTAATTTACTTCCAGGGTTTTTACTTTTATATGCGGCTACACCTTTAGCTGTCATTCCAGCACCTTCTTTAGTAGTTCTAAAGTTTCTACCCTTACCCTTTGTTGTTTTCCTGATAGCCATTAGTTACAAGTACAATTACACTCAGTACAACAATCAGTTACGCTAATACTGACAAAATCAGCATCACTCATCTTTTGATATAACCTCTTAAATGCTGGTCCTGAGCTAGTTAAGTTATTATCTTCATTAAATCTATTTGATTTAACTGAATCGCCTACCAAAAGGCATCCATCAGTATGATCATCATCATTTCCTATGTGTATGTAAACATATTGAAAACCTGGTACATCTTGAAGCATAAAGTGAAAATCAAACCAAGGATATTTTTTACGGTATTTTTCAGTTAATCCACTAATCACCTCACGCTTTTCAACTTTATAAGTTCCAGCAGGTATCCTAGTTTCACCTTTTACCTTCTCAGCACGATACTCATCCTCTAATGTAAAGCATTCAAACTCTCCATCAACAAACATTAATCCTAATGTAGTATCACTTTGACCACTAAATCGTTTTAGTTCTAATTTCATTATCTATCTTTTTTACTGTAAAGGTCTTTTTGTAAATCTTCTACATGATTCCTAAGATCCTTAACATCTTGTTCTAAGTCCTTAACATGATCTAACATCCAAGCATGATTTAAATCATACTCTGTTCTATCTATGGCTGCGGGTGGCATTGATTTAGCATCTTCAATATCCATTTGTAACTTTACATACATGCTACCCAATGTAAATACTGCAGCTATGATTAAACCTATTGATTTCAGTGTTAAGTGAAAATCAGGCTTACCATCTCCATCTACATCAACTCCCATATTTGTACTCCCTCCTAATTCTGTTGCCATATTTTTAACTTTTTGTATATTGTTATTATTACTTGTTTTAATTTTTAATTAAACTATTGTACTGTTCTTCTTTGTATTGTTCTTCTTTGTATTGTTCTTACATTATTTTTTTTTCTTCTAGTTTCAGCTGCTTTTTTATAACCAGCTTTTCTTCTAGCATCCTTAGCATTTAATTTTATTAGTTCATTTTCTTCGTTTTTTATATTTAAATCCCAAGTATTCCAACCTAAACCAAGTAGTATTCTTTGTATTGTACTATTGTTATTGTCTAATGCTGCTGATACATTATGTGCTTTGTTAACCACTCTATCTAGTGGTATATTAAAAGCAGCTGAAGTTAAACTACCACCAACTTTATATATAGGACTATCTATAGAAAAACCTTTTTCAGCTATAACATCTTTCTCCCATTCATTAGTTGATATTGCTGAATAAACATTTCTTAATTTTTTACCTATTGGTGGAGAATAATTAACAAGTTCTAATATAGTATAAGCGTGATCTTTACCATACTCTTTATTCTCTTGTTCATAATATTTCATTATACCATTTTTAACAGTAGCTACAGCGGCACCACCTACTCCTGAACCTCTAAGAATAGTATCTATCATGTTATTTATTACTCTAATTTCTTTCTTATCTATTTTATCTTGTTTTTTATCCTCATCTTCGTCATCAAATGCCATAGCAAACAAAGCATTAGATAAAGTTGAAAATATTAAGTTTTGAACGGCTCCGTAATACACTATTTTAGAAACATTAGTTTTCCAATCACCTCTTCTATTTTTTAGATCTCTAATAGCTTTCTTCATCAACCTGTTATATTGCATAGGTGTATTTTGAAAAGCAAGTATAAATCTACCCAATGGTCCAGATTGCTGTTGAGAAACTAAAGAAGGATCAGATGATTGTTGGCTTTCTTCAGCTATAGCAGCAAAATCTTCAAACGCTGCTTTTTGGGCTTCCTCATTAGACATACCTTGTTTTTTAAACGTGTTAAGTCTATTTCTATACATAGAAGCACCACCTACTGCTATAGCAAAACTATCAGCTAATTGAGTTGGTGCAAAACCAATTTTTAATAAGTAATTTAAAGCTGCTTTAGCTTTGTTCTTACTATCAGCTACCGAGCTAGCTAGTTCAGCTGTATTTACATCTGTTTTTAATCCCTTACGTCTTTGCTTTAGTTTATCAGAATTAAATATCATAACAAAGTCTTCCCAAAATTGTTTTTGATTAGCAAAAGCTTTAGCTGCCATCAAAGGGTTATTATCACTCCAGTTCATAAAATTAATAGCCGATATAGTCTGAAGTGTAGCTGATCTCATGTTAAAAAACATAATAGCACCAACAGAATTATTTAACCATTTAGTATATCTATTAACTAATCTATTTTTACCTGAAGTGTTGTTATTTCCAGTCTCCATTCTCTTAAGAATGTCCTCAAGTGCTTCTCTAAAATTAGAACCATAAACTGCTTCAATTTTATTTAAATTATCTTTATCAAATATTTCTTTTTTATTTTCTATAAATTCATTTAAGAATTTTTTTCTACCAACTTTATCAACAACTCTACTTAAATCACTAGCAATAGTATCAACCAACCAGTAATCACTTGGAGGTATATATCCCTCTGGTAAACCAGTGGATTTACCAACCTCTCTAGCAAATTGCTGCATTCTACTATCATCAGTTACAGTTTTATTAAGCATGTTTATTTCTGCATTGCTTAATCCTATGCTGTCTAAAACCTTTTGATCAAATGCTCCAGTCTTCCATAGGTGTACTCTTATAGCTTGATCATAAGTATAACTAGTTCCAGGTATTTTTTTACCTAGCTTTTTTACAACTTCTGGGAATCTTTTTCTAGCTGCTGTGTAAGAATTTTCTATATTCTGCTTTGCAGACTCCATATTAGATATACCTCTCTTATATGGTCCATTTAAAGTTTCTTCAAAAAAGTTCTTTTGTGCATCTCCAACCTTACCTTTTCCTAAAAAAGAATACATTAAACCCATAAAGTCTTCAGCAGAAGGTGGTACGAAAAACTTGTATGTACCAACTGTGGCTCCATCTAATTTAGCTGTTGAATCAGAAAATATTTTACTTGCATCAACATTTTCATTTTGTTCTATAATCTTATTAAAAGTTTCGCTAAGATTTTCCTTGCTTTTTGAAAGCTTAGTAGAATTAATATTAGTAGAAGTGATAAATGGTATTGCTCCTTTATCTGTTAAATTTATTTTCTTTTTTTGGTCTTTTATATTATTTTCTGCTATTGATATTTGTTGTTTAGGTATTGAGTAAAATACTCTACCATATATATATTTTCCAGAAGAAACAACTCTAACTGTTACATCTAATCCTAGATCTTTATTTATATCAATAGGACTAATTGTTCCCTTAGGGCCATAGCTAGCAAATTTTGTACCTTGATCACTATAAGTCTTTGATACAAGTCTATTTTTTTTATCTTTTAAATTTTTGTCTTTTACTAAAACATACTTTGTTAAACTTTTATCCTTTTCAACTTTTCTTCTTATATCTTTATTTATGTTTTTATCTGATATTGATTCAATTGTTTGAAGTCCTTCACTTTTAGCTATTTTGTTGTAGGTATTTACCCATTTAATTCTCAAGTCTTCTAATGGTGTTTTAATTACATCTTCAACATAATCAATTAATTCTTTATTTTCTTGTTTAAATTTTTCTTCAAGAACTTTATTTTTTCTTCTTGTTAAAGTATCCGTAACTTCACTAGGATCTCCAAATCTTGTCATTACAGCAATCTTTTGCTTATTAGTTAAACTAGACCAAGTTTGCTTTACTTTACCTTCTCTTTTACCTCCTTTAAACTTGTATTGAAAACCTTCAGAATCTAATACATCTCTTATATATGCAGAAGCCTGTGATAAAGGCATCTTTACTTCTCCATTAGGTGACAAAGTATGACCTCCGAGTGGGTCACTAGGTTTTGTTTTGTGCTCTACTGCAAATAACCTCTTACCATTTTTATCAAAGAAAACAAAATCACCTTTAGTATTAGCTAGAGATTGTTTCATTGTAATTTCTACATCAGGATTAGATCTTAAAACTTCTTGTACTTTATTACCTACTTCTTTTTCTTCTTTATTAGATCCTCTATATTGACTAAAATTCTCAGGTAATATGCTTTTAAGTCCTTCTATAATATCATTAGAAAAATTACCTGATTCAACTATTGTATCAAATGCATTGTTTATAGTATATTGTTTTGGATCAAGATCATTTAATCTTTTGATTTCATTTAAAGCCTCTAAAATAGATTTTGATTTTGAAAACTTAGTAACACCTCTCTCAAGCTGTTTGTTTATATTAGCTACAGTAGAATCAATAATAAAACTATTCATTGATTCTTGATTTTGATATAGTTTAGATATTATATTAAACTCATCGCTATTATTTATGTTGTCAACTCCAGCTTTTACTTGATCTGAGTTTAAACCAGGATCTTGAGTTATTTGCTCCAATGACTCAACATAATCATCAAGTTTGTTTATTTCTTCCTGTAAAACCTCATAACCCATTTCACCAGCGATCTCTCTCCACATTGGCTCACTTTTCATTTGAGGCCATGATTTTTTACCTGTTTTAAAGTGATCTATCCATAATTCATCTGGTACGGATTCTTTAACGTTGCTAACTCTGCGCATACGTTGCTTACCGGTTCTATCACCTTCTAGCTGAGAAACATCTACCACACTTCTTATAAAATCTATATCACCAGGCTTTGTGCCTGTTTTAGCTTTTGGATTCCAGCTTGTAGTAAAGTTTCCAGTTACATTACCGTTTGAATCAACACCATCAACAACAAATTTCTCTATAGCTGATGGAAAAGCTTTAGATAAATAAGTGGTTGTTAAACCATTTAACAATGCTTCTTTATTTTTTAATAAAAAAGCTTCATAATCAGATTTGTTCTTCCAACCAGATTCTTTTCTAACTAACGTCCAAGCATCTTTTAAACTTACTGTTTGTTTAGTTTTTCCCTTAGAGTCTTTAAAATATTTTCTACCTGTTAACTCCTCTCTAAACTTTGATATAAAATCTTGTTGTTGAGATGTTATAGGTATGTTTATTGTACCAAGTACTTTTGCTACCTCTAATTTAAATTCGCTGTTTGTTTCTTTATTTTCAAAAGTAATAGAATCCTTAAGTGGTTTTCTAGTTTCACCTTGAAAACCTTTTCTACCAATAATAACTTCTTTAATTTCCTTTTCTCTTTGCTTTCTCTCTTCAGCTGTTTCGTTAATACTGGTATCTTCTATGTCCATAGACATTTCATCACCATCTTTACCTGCGAATGTTCTATCGATAGAAGTTGTTTTTATTTTTGCTTCTTTTTTATATTTCTTGATTACATCTAAAGCAGCATAATCTACTATTCCTCTAGTTTTACCACCACCAAGTAAATATCCCGCTAAACCAGCTTCATTTTCTGGGTCAAAGTTCATTAATCTTAATCCTACTTCTTCTTTTATTTCACGTATAATATCAGCTTTTGGTTTACCATATACATTATCACCTGGCTCAAGTTTACTACCTATTAAAGCATTAAGCAAGTTGCCTTCGGTTATTTCAGAATAAGCATCAAATAAATCTCCTTTTTTCCAACTATCTTTTGTAGCAGAACTTGGTACTAATTTATTTATGTCACTAACTAAATCTGTTTTACTAAACTTAGTACTTGATATTTTTTTATCATATTCTTCATATATTTCTTCTAAAAACTCAAAATCTTTTGGATATACTCTTTCTATTGAATTAGATTTTATTTTACCTATTACAGTAACTGCAGGTGCATAGTTTTCTATATCATATACATCAGGTATACCTAGGTCATAATCAAAACCATTTTTGTCAGCAAAAGTAATATATTCCATTAATATAAATTCAGCCTCTTTAGCTGGTAAATCAAATATTCCTACTTGTTCACCTCTACCAATAAAAGAACCAGTATTTACATTAAATTTTTCAACTATTTCAGGAAACTTTTCATTAAAAAATTTTTTAAAAGTGCTAGTGTCTTCAATATCAGGTAAAACAATAACATCTTTTAAATCATTAAACTCAACTTTGTATAATTGATCTCTAGGATTAAACTTTTCACTATAAGTTTTTATATCCATTTTTTTATATGGACCCACTGAATATGGTGCACCCGTGTTTGGATTAATATTTATATCAAATCCATTATTTTCCATATCCTTCTCCGCTGATGCTCCAGCCCATATACCAGCAGCTGTATCATCTCCAGCATACCACCAAGTAGCATGGTTTTTATTATCAGATTTATTTAATAAATCTATAGTTCTAGTTCCACCATGGTAAAAAGTTACACCTTTTAAAGCTTCTTGAAATCTTATATAAGGATCATGCTCGAGCAGATTTGGAAAATCTGATTTAGATAATTTTACCGGAGTTACTCTATTATCTAGCTCTTTTGATTTTTTTAAAAATGACTCTTCAGCTTCTTTGTTTATTCTACTATTTTTATTAAAATTAGATGATTTAGAATATGCTTCTACAAAAGAAAATATATCATCATTGGTTTTTAAAACCTCTCTACCAAATACAGAATTTATAAATTCTTTTACTTTAGTTGTTAAAGTTTTGTTTTTCTTAAAATCAGGATTAAATGCTAAAATATCATTTAAAGCATTTAGTGATTCAAGATAATAATTATTATCTTTCTCTAAAACACCATCTTCATTTCTCTTAGCATAAGAAGTATTTAATCGTTGTATAACCCTAGCATGTAATTGCTTTTCATTTTTACTTAAGTAGTCTAGTAATTTTTTTCCTTTAACTGTTTGATTAGCCTCAGTGAACTTTTGATCCATTTCAATATGAAGTAGTTCGTGAGACAGCGTAGCTATTTTACGATTTTTTATAGCATTTTGTTTTGCTGTTACTACAATTGCTTTATTATCGTTATAACCCTCAATAGCATCTATCTTAAATCCATCTACAGTACCATTTAATAGCCCGTTTTTTGCTCCTTCTTTTAATTGATTTTTTTCTTTTTCAGAAATATTCATGCGATCATAATGATCATTTACTTTTTCAATAACACTTTTAAGCTCTGCGGAGTCTTCATTAATATCACCATTAATTTCTAGTATATCAACCTTACCTTTATATTTTTTATCTGCTCTTTTCTTAGCTGATAAATTTAATTGATCATATTTAATAGAAAGCTTTTCATTAACATATATCTCAGATGCTCTTTTATTTAACAATTTATCTGTTAATTCCTCACCTTTTAATGAAAGTTCAGATGATGCTTTTTTAATATATATATCTTTATTTTTTAATTTAGAAAACTCATTAAATAAATTAAAAGCTTCTTTGTTACTATTTAAAGAGTCAAACGCATCCCTTTGTTCTTGTAATTCTTTTTTCTTATTATTAAATAAATCGTTAAATTGTTTTTTCTTACCTTCTATGCTTTGCTGTATAGATTGTTTCGATAAATCATTTAAATCAGAGTTTTTAAGTTGTATTTCTAAATCAACTATATCTTTTTTTAATGTTGCTTGATCAGCTTTTTCTTTATTACTTAAAGAGTTAACTACATCACTAACAGATCTATTATTATAATCTATAGCTTCTTCAAGATTTTTTATTTGTTCATCTATCTCAAGAGTTGAAGCACTATTTTTAGAAAGATTTTTCTTAGTTGCCTTTAGCTTTAATATATTTTCAGCGTGCTCTACATTCTTATTAGAATAAGCCTCTGGCGTTAAAGCGCTTGTTATTAAATCATTTCTCACGCTAAGACCTGTTGTTCCACCTCCAATAATTCCACTAATTATAGATGTATGAAGAACTCTTCTTCCTATACTGCTATAATCTATATCTCCGTTTTTATCTAAAAACTTGTTTTCTGTATAAGCACCATCTAATGCATTATTGATTTCTTGAGCTGCTGATTCTGTAAAAGCTTCACTAGCTACACCTCCACCTATCTTTAACGTTGAATCAATAGTCTTACCAAGCATTTTACTCATTATTATTTTACTTGCTTTACTACCTACTGAGGCAGCTTTTAGAAATTTATTGAAGGCGTATTCACTAACACCCTCGACAACTCCTTGTGCTGTTGAATTAGCAAACATCCAAAAACCTCTATCTTCTGGTGAAGCTTCGGATAGTTCTTCGTATGATTTTCCAGCCTCTGAAAGACCTAAAGCAACAATACCTTTAACTCCTCCTTTAACAGAGGCTAATATACTTGGTATAGATCCAGCTACGTCACTCAACCCCATGTCTAAAGCCTCTAGATAATTATCATTTTCTATTGCCTCTAAAAAGTCCTTATCTTTATGTTTAGTTTTCATTGAATCAAGTAAAGAAGATAATTCTTCAAAATTTGAATCCATTACAAACTCATCCTCTATAGCCTTTGAAACTCTTTGTCTATCTTCTTCAGTATAATCTTCATCTGTAAAATAATCAGAAGCATCCATTAACCCTAAAGCGCCCAACTCTACAACAGATTCAACTTCGTCAAAAAGTCCACCTGCTATACTAGAAACACCTGAACCAAAAGACAATAAAGCATCTCCAAGTACTTTAGCTGGATTAAAGTTATATTCTTCTTCATCTACATTAGCCATTTCTTTAATACCAACTTCATTAACTATTTCATAAAAAGAAACACCTCTTTCGTCAGCTAAAGATTGAATATTATCTTCTGAAATACTTTCACCATTAGGTAATATGTACATATAATTATTTTTGAGATTGTTGTCTATTTAAAAACTCTGCAAATTTTTCTTCAGTATAAAAAGGACCGGCTATTGTACCTCCTCTTGGGTCTGTTACCATAATACCTTTTGATATATCCGCCTTCTCAGAGCCGTCTAATGGTGTTATTCTAAAATTGTTATTAGCTGTAAAAGCGGCTTCATTATACCTGGACACTCCACCAACATTTATAGGTGTTCTTTTGTTAGGATCATAACCATCAGCAATCACTATAGATCTAAAGTCTTTTTTATTTTTATTCTCGTCTTTGTAGTTCTGTGCATCTATAGCTGCTTGTTTTTTATTAAAACCAGCAGTTGCTCTATTATCAGCAACATCCATCATCCTATCTAATAATTTTTCCTTTATTGCTTTTTTAGCTTCTATCAATGTACCAGGATCTGATGTATCAAGTGCATCTAGCATTGCTTTTTCTTCCGTACTGAAGAAAGATTCTCCACCAACCATCTTATCAAATGCCAATGACTGTAAACCTTCTACACCCGAGTTATCTATAAGTCTATCTAATTTATTTCTCAAATATGGTCTTGTAGCATCATCTAATTCAGCTCCATCAGAGTATAGACCCATCATTATTTCATTTATCTTATCACCTTGTTTCCAAGCCTTTTCAAATGGTTGCTTTATATCAGACATTCTAGTAACATTTCCAGAAGCATCTGTAAACATAATATTTCCATCCTCATCAAAAGACCTTTGCTGAGCACCAGTAAAAATTCCAGCTGACTGTATCATTATACCAGAATTATTAGCTTCAGAAAGGTTTTTGTTTTGAAAATCCTGCATGTAATCTTCCCGCATGCCTCCCCAAGTTTTATATTGTGAATCTACGTTTTTTAAACGTTGATTAGCTTTTTTCATTATAGCTATCTGTTCCATTTTCTCAGGACTACCAGCTTTCATGGTAGAAGCGGCTTCAGCAGCATCTGCAAAGATTTGCTTTTGATTCATAGAAAATTCAGTAATGATACCTTTATCTTCTTCAGGTATAGCCGTTAGATCCATGTCATCAGACATGTTAGCCATAAAACCCTCAACCATTAAACCAGCTTTTTCTTCTTCAAACTTTTCCTGAGCTAATCTGTTTTGTAGACTTTTATCTATTGCAGCACCAGTTTGTTTTAAAGTATCACTTATTATACCGCCATAATCTTGAAACCCACTATTGGAATATGCAACACCTGCTCCAAGAGGATCTCTACTTGATAATACATTTCTGTTACTTCTCTGTTGTCTTCTTTGCATTTTATTTTTATTTATTTTTATGGAGTTTCAACTTCTGGCGTTGCTCCACCCATTGCAGCGGATGCTACGCCTCCAGCTATATCACCTATACCCCCAATTATAGCTTGTCTAGCGTCGTTAACAGCTCCTTCTGCCGCGGCTTTTCTTGCACCGGCAGCTTGAGTTAATGCTTGACTTTTCTCATATTCTAAACCCCTAGCAGCAGATGCTCCGGCTATAGAAGCTGTTTGATTTCTAGCTTCTTGACCCATAAATGCTTGTTGGTTAGCTTGCTCTTGTTGTGCTATGTTAGCTGATGCTTGCTGCGCTTGTTGACCTTGTTGATTTGCCATTGCCTGAGCTAAAGCTGCTATACCACTACCACCCGCAGCACCACTCATTCCAGACATGGTATTTGCTAATCCTTGTTGTTGTTGTTGTGCAGCAAAGTCAGAAGCTTGAGTATTAACTGTAGCATCTTCATATGGATTACTTAAGTCACCAGCTAGATTAGAAGTGTCTAGATTTTCAAACTGCGCCATTCTTTCGTCATACTGACCTCTAGCTGCACGTTGTTCTTTTTTTCTACCTCTTTGACCTATTAGTCCACCTGCCACTTTAGCAACTCCACCAACCGCACCCATTATTGCTCCTATCATATCAAATATCTTTATATTATAATTATTACACTTTAAATATATTATTTAAACAACTAGCGAACCTACTGAAAATAATTCAGCAGCACTAGTAGTTGTATGTTTCATTTCTACTTCTGCAAAGAAACCTAATAAACCTGATTGATTAACAACACCACCTTTGTCGAACAATACAAACTTACCTACAGCAGGTGCTGTACCATTAGCTGGTATTGTTATTGTTGTTGCTGTTTTAACAGTGCATGCGCCAGATAAAGTATACGAAGCTACCGCGTTATCAGCTAAAAAATAAATGTTATCACCAACTTGTAAATTACTATTTACTCCATCATTAAATGTTAATACTTTTCCAACTACACTATCAACAGTTCCTAATCCTTCAACTTGTAATTCTTCCGCATTTAATGTTGACGCTGTAGCAGTTTTACCATTTACAGTTGCAAAGTATTTACCTTCTTTCTTTATAAATCCATCTGAACTAATTTCCCCAACGTGTTCTGGTGTTGATATACTATTTAATAACCAACCAGTGTCTCCTTGATAGTTTAATGTTTTAAATCTTTTAACTTGTCCTAAGGGTTGATTCATTAAAAACTTAACACTAGACTTTTTTTCTGTTATTGGTAACGAGCTGAAGTAAAGTTTAGTTCCAGATGGAATAACTAAATTATCTGTACTTATAAAGTAACCACCAGCCAAACTGGATACAGTAACACCAGAAGGTATTGTTTCACCAGACACATACATACCAACAGCTATATCTGAATTACTTTGTGTTAATGTTATTTCATACGAATAACTAGTTGCCTGTGAAAGAATAGCTGTTGTAACAGTATAAAAATCGTTGGTCTCTGTGTTACTATGGTGTTTGTACATACTACCAGCTTTAAAGCTAAAATAGTTATTATTTAAACTTATAGCTGTTTCTGGTACAAAAGATTTTCTACTTGTCCAACCATTTATTTTTTCATTAAACGATATTGTCTCTGTAGTATCACTATTTAATTGATTAGTAAAACTTAAGTTGTATGAGTTTTTTCTATCATCATAACTACCAAATACACTACCATTAACATTTGCTAATTTATCTGAAAAAAAGTCAGACATACCTAGCGCTGATATTTCACTTAAACCATCTCTTGATAACCTCAACACAACACCTCTTTCTCTATCAGTAAAGTAAGCTCTAAAACCATATTGAGCAAATGATTCTGGATTCTTAGATATACCATATTCTCCTACGTAAGGTATCACTTGTCCTAGAACATTTAAACTAGCTGTTACCTGTGCATTACCATCTGCTGTGAATAAGGCGTCTTTATTTGCTTGTACTCTAAAACACTTGTCTTCACATAATGTTATTAGATCAGTATCTCTAGTTTTTATTAATTGTATAGATCCATGCGAAGGATTAATATCTTTAGTAATTTTATCAGCTATTATAAATTGATTTAATCTGTTAACACCACTACTACTATTATATAGTTGTGAATATATAAACCTATTAGTAAGTGTTTCTTCAGCATATACTTCATCTATAACAGTAGAAACTCTAACTCCTTTACCAATTACAGGTGCATTAAAATCATCTCTTATCCTATCTGATTCAACTCCGTTACCAAAATTAATAGAATTAGCATACGATAAAGTTTTAACAACCTCTAGTTCACTTACAGGAAATGTTTCTTGTGTTTCATAATATAAATCAAGTAAACCATCATCTGGTTCTATCTCAAAAATAGCAGGACTACTAGAATCACTATCAGATTCTTTAACTACGTTTAATACTTCTAATCTAATAACTTGGTCAGTGCTAACAGCTACTAATAAATTTGTAGCTAAAGTTACTGCAAATTCAGCATCCGCTGCACCTCCATTAGATTTAGTTACTGAAGTTATTTTATAGTAATTAGAAAATTTTAATTCATTATTAAAGTTAGTATCTGATATCCTAATGTAGTTACCAGTAACTATGTTATTAAAAAAATTATCATCTTCATATTTTGAAGCTGTATGATTTTCTACTTCAGAAGTAGTTATCGTAAAAGTGTTAGAACCAACTGTCAAAGTACTAAGATGATATCCACCAGTAACCGATGATCCAGCAGGAACACTATAAGTAGATCCTAGTACAAGAAAATCTCCTTCATTAACATGAGTATCAAAATTGTCTTTTAATTCTTGATTAGCTTTTATTTTAACAAAAAACTTACCATCAAAATTACTATTACCTATAGTTTCCGACTCTGTAACAAACTCCGTTACTTTTGCTAATATTTTATTACTATCATCATAAAGCTGATCAACATCTTCGGTAAAAAAGTTTTTAAAAGTAACTTCAGCAGTTAAAGTACTTCCAGAACTACCAGCGGTTCTTACACTTGCAACTTCATATGCTTTAGTATATCTTAAACTAGTTGATGCTTTAAATCTTATTTTTGCACCAGGTTTTAATAATGCTTCTGCGGCTGCATTTATATAATTGCTTTCACCCATACCAGCAACCTGTATTTTATTAAAACCACTAACAGGTGTCATGCCAGCTTTTTTGTTAGTTAATAAAGTTTGAGAACCAAATTTATCACCAAAATTACAACCAAAATTATTATTAACTGCTACATCCCTGTTTAATATTTGAGGGGGATCGTTTTTTATATCTATTACTTTATATCTATTAGCATCTTGAGTGCCACTATAACTAAGTGTTGTACCATTTTGCTTTTTAAATACTAAATAATCATTTTCTGATATTTTATTTCTATCAGCTGAAGGTATAGATAAGTAAGCAAAACCTTCACCATCGTCATAATAGTTAGATATAGCTATGTTATAATACTCTTTAGATATTTCTTTTATAAAATACTTAAAGTGAGTTATTTCAGCTGGTAAAGTTCCTACAATATCATCTGTTTTTACGGTAAACTGTATATTGTTTGTAGAATTTTCTTTACCTATTTCTATTGTACTATCTGTTCCTGTAAAAACTGGTGTTTTTCTTCCATATGTATCTTGAAAAACAATACCAAATTGATAAGTTCTATTTGATTTTATTGAAAGCTTTTGATTGTATGTATCTGAAGTAATATTAGCAGTACTTATTATAAATTTAGGTGTTCCTGTATAATTAAAGTTTTCAGTATAATTAGCATATACAATTCTATTACCTACTATTTCTTGAGCTAGTGATCTTCTAGGCACAGAGTCAAAGTTTCTTAAAAGTTGCATTGATTCTACAACTTTATATATTTCATTATCTTCTATGGTATAAGTATTTTCAAAATTTCCACCAGATTCTTTTATTGTATCTACTACATATACATTTTGATCATTTGATGTTTTATATAAAATATCTATTTCTTTTATTAAACTATTTGCAGTATTACTAAACTGTAAACTTATATCTGTATTCCAACCTGTTATAGTTGCTGAAGTAATGCTATTCAACATACCAGCATTAAATCCATCTTTAGTTAAATATTTAAAATTACCAGGTACAAAAGCTGGTAGAGAAAATGGAGCAAATGTTGAATATTGATTATTAGTATATTTATATCTGTATGAAAATGTTGGAAACTTTTCTTGAAATTTACCTAAAGCTTCTTTAGCAACAGCATCGTACTCTGTTAAGTTAGAACTAATAGCGGAGTATGTTCCATTAAATGTTAAATCATCACCTTCTGAAACTGTTACTGTTTTATCTAAAACAACACTATTTGCTGAGTGATAATTTACAGAAACAACTCTTGTTAAAAAAGGTATACCATTTCCTGTAATTATCATACCAGATGATATAGGATTAACAGATGATGCACTCGATATAGATCCACCACCAACTAGTCGTAAAAGTAAATTTGAACCTGCCGCTATAGTACCACCTGTTCTAACTTCAAGCCCTGCAAGAGCACTTGATTGTACTGCTGTTATTATAGACAATCCGTTAGTTGTTTCTGTCTTTTTTAACCTATACCTAACTTTAGTATCTGCTTGATATTGTGTTGTAGTTACTTTTCTAGTAAGACATATTGTTTTACTGTCAGCTAAATAAGTTTGAAGAACAGAGTCTGGACCAACACCATTACTAGAATAATCACTACCACCACCTGTCTCATGGCCAACTTGATTCATACTAGTCCAACTAACACCTTCATTTAAACTGAATTCTGCATGAATTCTTATACTACTTTTTGATACATTAGAAGTATTTTGTGTAAAAGGAAAATTTTGTTGACCTTCTATTCCTTGTATTTGTGGAGCTCCTATTATACAAACTGATAAATGTAAAGTATAATCAGTTGTAACAGGAAATGTACTAAATACAGAATCAGTTCCCGTACCTTGTTGAAAACCTAAATAATTGTTTACAGTACCTGTTGTTGAGTTAGAAGTACCAAAATAAATTTCACCAGTTAAACCATTAATAGTAGAACTTGTATATGTACTATAACCTAACCAGGGTAAATTAGAAGTTTGACTAAAAGTTACAACGTTACCTGCTTCTGTAGTAGCAATACCTGGGTGTATCTCTAGTAAAGTAGCTTTAAATACTTTGTTGTCTCCAGTTCCAGTAAAACTATCTATTCTTATTCTAGCTGTTTGACCTAGTGTGTTGGTTAATATTATTTCGTTATTAGCTTTGTACTCAGGACTAATAGGAGATCCATCTGATTGTTTTATAAAAGTAATATTAGTTATTGCTTCAAATGAATTTAAAGTAAATGTAGATAATGCTAGAGAAGTATTTCCACTTATTAGTACTTGCACTTGTTCTCCATCTATAGTACCTGCACCACTAACAACAGTTGATGGTAAAGCTGTGTATGTTAAAGCATTTAAAGGTGATTTTCTTATAACAGTTATTTTATCTGCAGTTAAACCAGTTGATGTTACTAAAGTTGTACCAGTCTTTCCTCTCCAGTACTCTATATCAACTCTTCTTGGCTCGTTTAAATTGTCAGTAAAGTAAATTACATTGTCTAATATATTAACACCTAATACTAGGTTATTAACATTAAAATTTAAGACACTACCAGTATCTACTAATATTAAATCTATAACTGCACCATCATACTCTGCTATTATATCAGCGCCACTTGAAGTTATAAACCAATATATTTTATTATTTTGAGTATCTCTAACAGAACCTATACAGGTAGCACTTGTCAATGTAGGTAAACCAGATATTAATGTATTACCTAAAACTTTTTGCAAAGCACCAACATCAGATCCCTCAGATGTAGCAACTTCTACATTTAAAGCATCTCTATAGCCACCATTAGGAACCAGACGATCGTCTAGATCCTTCTCCATCCTACCTAGTCTAAAGTTATTTGATATTTCCGGCATGTGTTAATGTTTAATTTGCTTTGATTTGTTTCGCATTATTTGAGCAAGCTCCTCTGATTTAAGGTTGGATAACCTTAATTTTGCATTTCTAGTTGCTGCAAACTTTTCTCTTTTAAACCTTGCAACAATATACTCTGGTATGTTCATTTTAGTGGATAAAACTGCGTGTGCTAAATACTTATACATTGCTTCTTCAGCAAACTTATGTACAACCATTTCCGCGTCTGTACCTAATCCATCACTTATATATTTAAGTGTTAGTATTTTACCAAACATGTTAGAACTAAAATATATAGTACCTTTTATTTGATCTATAAAGTATGATCCATTACTTTGAGCTAGTTCTGGTTCTACACCATATCTAGATCCCATTGCATTTAAATCTACTTGATCTAATTTTTCTTCTTGACTATATTCAGTTAAATCAGCGTTTGGAGTTGAAAAATCACCCCAAGTATTAGAGTTATATGCTTTTTGTAAATCACCATTTGAATCAAACAAGTATTTATAATTTGAATCTTGCAACAGTGATGTTGGATTACTTGTATGCCTTATAGGATATATAACTCTTTCTACACCACCATCATCTTTCCATGACATTTTAACATAGTTAACGTAATCTTGAGGTAAAATCATGGTTAATGAAGGTGGAACCTCTATCTCTTGAGCTTTTGTAGATTTAAAAGTATCATAACTAAACTCTTGTATTGCTCTTTGAGCATGAAAAGCTACGTCAGATTTTCTAACCTTACTTATTATTTTACCTTCACCAACATAAGAAACTATAAAGTTGTTTATAATATCTTCTACATCTATGTATTGATAGTTACCATATTGCTCTGTTTCTGCAATTTCTCTAACTAATACAATAAGACCATTTTTTGGTGCTCCATTACTACCTGTCTGAACATCAGTGTTCATACTAGTAGACGTAAACGTTATAGTATCGTTAGAGTTGTTATAACTATAGTTGTTTGGATTTATTAATATATCATTTATATATATCTCAAACTGTTCTTTAGCTGTTGGTACTGTTGGAAAGTATGTTTGCAACAATACAAATTGATGTATACTTCCGTTACCAGTAAATGATTGAGACTGATTATAATAAGATTCTGCTGTAGTTGTTCCTAATAGTCCCATTTATTATGCTTTTTCTTGTTGTAAATCTTTTATTTCTTCTTGAGATGATATTTGATATAAACTTGGATCTTTTATAATAACACCTATTAATTGTAAAACTTTAATAACTATATTAGCTTCTTCAGAAGGATGTAGTTCAAAGTTTGTTGTTGTGCTAGCATCGTAAGCACCTGTGGCTGTATTATAACCCCAAGCTACTACCGTTGGCTTTTTAACATAATTATGTGTTATACCTGATGTTATCGTTGCAGGAAATACTTCTATTTGTGTAGCTGATTTCCTAACATAAACAGGTCTTTTTGTAACAGGTTGAGCTAATGGTGATAATTGTATATTTATAAGTTCTTCTTTACTAATAGGTTGTACTAAATAATCTAAACCGCTTAATGTAAAATATACATCACCCAACTCATACACGTTGGCAGCTAAAGTAACCGTATTATTGCTTGTTGCTGATGGTGATGCCTTAAAATAATGAAAAGGAGATAACCTCTCCTTTATAAGATCTATAGCATTTGAATACTCTTCGTATGTTTCTATTTTTCTATCAGCTTGATTTAAATCGTAGAAGTATTGTTCAAAAATATCGTTTTGAACTTGATTAGCTAGAGAATTAAACTCTACAGGTGTTACATAACCTCTTTGTTCTTTATTAGCTATTACTTGTACTTTTTGATATACGTCGTTAATACTTACTGCCATAATTTTTTATTTTGTAGTAGTTAAGCCACCAAGTCGATGGCCTAACATCTACATGGAACTTAATCCTTTAATCGTTTCTCAATATTAGAGTATATTTCCATACCCTCATCTGTTTTAAAGAAAGCTGCTAACGCAGAATATGGATGTTCATCAAAAGGAACAGTCATAACTTTTCTTCCATTACTAGCCCAAGTAAAGTTTCTTTGGTCTTCAGATAATTTCAATATACTAGATTCAGTAGCTTTTATACCAAAGTTTCTAAGTTGTACATTATCATCAGAAACTAATTCTAAGAACAAACTAGGGTTATGCTTAGCAAACAATAATAAATCTCGTTTAAGCTCCTTAGAACTCATGCTAGATACCTCAGAACCTAACTCTACACGCATTACTGCTTCAGCTATTTCTATATCTAAACCTTTTGCTGCGGTTAATGCTTCTACCTCTAACTCTAGGTCTTGTAGTTCATCAACAGCTATTTGTACTGTATCAAACTCTTCATAAACTTTACCTTTGTCAGGAGATAAATCCATAAACTTTTGTAAAGTTTGTTTTTCTTTTGGAACTTTTAAAACTCCATCTTCAAAAGTTATGTGAGCTAATCTTGCATCACCTTTAAATTCATCAACAAATGGTGTTTGTTGGTTTTGAGTATATTTTAATTCTCTTTCAAAACCTTTTTCTTCATCAAAATGATAAACACCTCGACTCTTTATTGTATATGTTAGTGGTGATAAATTGTTTCTTAAAACAAAAACTTTATCCTTTAAAACCCTATCTTGAGTTTCTTTTTTTACTATTTTTTTCATAATATAATATAATATAATAAGGGTAAAAATTACCCTCATCCATCGGACAAGGGTAATTATTAAATAATTGTTATTAGGTTAATAACATGAAGTTATTAGCTCCTTGTACTACTAGACATCTTTCAGATAGATAATGCACTTTCATAGCATCAAGATCCGAAGTAACGTTTCCGCCAACAGAACCTGTTATAAAAGTTTTCATTTTCCTATCATCAGTTTGAGAAGCTCTATATCTAACATGCAAGAAAGGTCGTTTCATGCTGCTACCAAGTTGCTCATCATATACGCTAGAAACACCAGCTGGAATAATAGCTCCACGAATATCATTGTCTCCAAAAGCACCTCTTGAACCAATATCATTCAAGTATTTCCAATCAGTCTTATAAAAATCATAAGATCCTCTACGGAAACCTGAAAAACCAAGATTCAAAGCCATATCCTCGCTATTACTAAATACTCCATAAGAAGTACCACCAGAACCATAAGAGTTCTGAGCTGCAAGCATATCATCAATTGCTAAAGAAACAGTTCTATTAGAGTAAATCATATTTTCCTCAATAGCTCCTTGTGCATCAAACTTCTTTAGAATGTTATCAAAAGATCCTAAATCATCAGATGTAGAACTTCCAGCTATACCTGTAGTAATGTGACCTCTATCTGTGATAGCGGCAAACATACCTTCAGTACCATCTGGAACCGATGCATTAGCTGAACTAACTTTCTTCTCTCCTTCAACTACTGCCATTTCTAAATAATCAGTAAATCTAGATCGAGTATCACCTTCGGCTTTTAAATACCATAGATAACCTGATTGCCCAGACTCTCCAGTTACTTCAACCCAACCAATTTGAGAAGCATCAGATCCTGAAATCTCATACATATCCTTAATGATGATTGGCTTGTTAGTAAATGACTTGAAAGATGGTGCAATAGCATCTGTTTGACCTACTGTTCCCTTAGCAAACTCAGAACCATATACAAATACAGTTACTGCGTCAGCATTCGCAAAAGATGAACCAGTAGCTAAAGTTGCTTGAGTGTAAGGTAATGCGGTAACGGTAGTTGTACTTCCGACTGCTGATACATAACACTTAAGCGTAGCTGCTGCTTTGTGTACTAAAATAGTGTCACCAACTCTTAACTCGTGAGCTGTGCCAAAAGTTATTAATCCTGCTGATGCAGTTGTACATACAGCTGCTAGATTAATATGTAATCTACCTTGCTCAGACCAGATAACTTGATCAGATGTCATTGCTTCTTCAGCTCCGACTTGATTTAGAAATCCAGAAATTGTTCTTTTACCGAATATTGCGGCTTCCTGCTCCATTAAATCAGGCAAATACTGTTGTGCCCATCCTGCTGTTCCAGAAGCTGTAAAATCGATATACGCTGAACTAAGCGTTTGTTTTACCGGTGCGGGGGTTGAATTTAAACTACCACCTCCGGTTGGATTAACTGCTGCCATTTTATTTTTATTTTAAATGTTAAACTACTTTTTAATTTTAAACTTAAAATCAGAAGAGTTATCACCAGTTAGCGCTCTCACTTTTATTCCGCCTGCATCAACAAAACCTTCGTGACCTTGTCGCGGGTTCATGTCTATATTTTTAGCTCGTGCAACACTTTCTTTTATTGCATCTGCTTTGCCTTGCTCATAAAAATGATTAGCTATAGCGTCTGAGTTCATAGCTGTAAATAAAGATTTATGATAACCCTTAGCATCTACCATCTCATTATTTTCGTTTAGAAACTTTCTAACAAAATTATTGATGTCGCTCTGGGTTTCTTTTACTTTACCAGCTTCTTTAACATTAAATCTATATCTTTTATCTCCCACTTTGTATTCAAAACCTTTGAACTCATTGGAAAAAACCTCATTAGTCTTTTTATTAAATGTTAATTTCTGCTTTTCAACTACTTTACTCGTCTCGTCTGACTCTTTATTATAACGATTGAAAAAATCTACAGCTTTCTGTTGTTCACTAGTTAACTTAGAACCTGCTTTGATTTCTTCATAATACTTAGATTTTAATCCATCCAAGTGGGACTTAGCGCTAGCAACTTGCTCTTTAAGCGCTAATTTCTTTCTCTTGATATCTCTTTCATCATCTATATCTTCTTCATACGAAAACGAATCTTCCATCAAGAAGTCTACTTCATCACTTGTTAAATGTGGTTTTGTAGACCTATAAAATTCTTTTAATAACTGTTTTTCATCTAGTGAACTGTAATCTTGATTTAATCTTACATATTCTTCTAGTGTACCTCCAGTCTCACTCATGAAGTCAACTACCTTTTGTATGTTTTCAGGTAAATCAACTCCATTCTCTTTTTGCTCTTCAACAGCTTCTTTAACTTCTTCAATTAATTCTTCTGTTTTTTGCTCAACAACTTCTTCTTGTGTTATCTCCTCGAGAACGCTGCTTTGCTCATCCTCGGGAACTTGTTCTTTATCTTCTTGTTTAACTTCGCTTTGGGTATCTTCTCCTCCCACTGCTTCATCAGTTGTTGGCTCTTCTGCCAATGGTTGTTCTTCAATGACATTTTCTTCTTTTTCTTCTTCTTTAGTAATCACCTCTTCTTCAGATTTATTAACTTCTCGAAGATCTACTTTGACAACTTCTTCTGTATTTTTACTGAATTTAGGTTTTTTTATTTTAATCTTATCACCATTAGGTGTTGATTCAATTTTCTCTTCAGTTGCATTTTCAACAACTTCTTCTTTTGTTTTCTTAGCCATAATATAATATAATATAAAAAATTAAAAATAATTACTTAGGATCAAACGACCCTAAGTTAAAGTTACCACTAAGTATATCATTACCTGCTGATTCAAAATTCTTAGGTGGTTTCTCATTTTTTCTTTGATCGATTAACTCAGACTGTTGAGTTGCTTGTATTTTTGTTCTTTTATCTTTTCGATCTTCTTTGTATTTTTCTTTTTCGTTAATGGTGTTTAAATCCATTTGCTTTAGCTGCATGTTTAATTGAAACTCAAACTGCATCAACTGCTTTTTTATCTCAGCCTCTTGTGTCATCTTTTGAGTCTCCATTTGAGACTTAGCTTGTTCTATTTGCATTTCAGTTTGTGCTAAAGCTTGTTGTTTTTGTACTTCAGCTTGTGCAGCTACTTGTTGTGCTTGTGCATTTGCTTGAGCTTGTGCTTGGATATTCTGCTGTTGAATAGCTTGATCTTTCTCTTGCTTTTTCTTTCTTCTAATCTTTAATAATTGATTAGCTAGTTTTATGTTTTTTATTTCCCTAAGATCAATAGCATCTTCAAGGTCTATACCTTTTTGAGCAACAGCAACTTGTATATTGTTTTCTAGCATCTGCTTTTCTTCTTCATCAGGTGCTAGATCTATGAATATACCAAAATCATATAGATGTAAATTTGTCATTTCAGAAAGTGTCGCTACGTTGTGAACACCTATACTTTGTATAAATGCATCTCTTGTTGGTGCATACTCTATAATATCAGATACTCTAAGAGATATACACTCTGCTTGCTCAGCTGTTAGAAACAAACCAGATTGTAATATATGTCTAGTTGCTGTATTAGAATTAGCTGCTGCTATTTTTTGTATACCTACTAAAGCATTTTTATCAGGTGTACTAGCATCTCTAGCTTCGTTTAAACCAGTTACATCTCTTATCATCTGTAGATAATAATTGTATGTTTGTATTAGGCTTTGCATTTTAGCACCTCCATTACCACTAGCTATTTCTTGAATAGGTACTTTACCTGGGTTCATATCACCATCAGATGTCATCGATCTACCTATGATACTACCAGTTTGAAAGAACATGTTTAGCGCTTCTTGCGGATTGTAGTTTGTTCCATTACCAAGATCAACTTCAGCAACTCCATCAGCATCTAAGTACACGCCATCAGGAATCATTCTAGACATAACCTGTTGTAGTTTTAAATGAGTTAACTGAATCATATCAGCAAAACCAGTTATTCTTCCTACAAGCGATTCTATACGTCCTTTGTACATTCTAGGAGCTACAATAGAATAATTCATTTTAACCTTAGTGTAATCACTTTTTGGCCTCATCATATTCTTAGCTAACTCCCACTTCAATAACTTTTTAGTACCTGTTATTAAAACTCCTTCGTATAATACTTCTATTGATTTAGAAACTTTTTCAAACTTATCATCTAACACCTCTGTTGGAGGATTAAATGAATCATCTTTTATTAATATTTTACTAGCACCAGTCGCTGTTTGCTTTATCTTATAAACCTCATTCATATAAGTTTTATAATTAAAATAAAGTACTTCAACTTGGTTATTGTCTACATCATCGTAATTAGCCTTACTATATCCATTTGTATTTGGATGTGGTTGCTTTACTATTTCTTCAAGATCTTCATTTGTTAAATCAGGAAACTGTTTCTTTAACTCGTTAACTGGTATAACCTTAACTTCACCAACGTAATATATATCATCAAAGTATGGTGATTCTGTATATGAGTGAACTAAGTTAGCTGGATCAACATACTCTACTTTAACACCCTCTGATTTAGAAAATGTATTTTTAACAGCACCTATACCTATAACAGTCAAATCATAATTAACTCTTTTTCTAGTTAACTCATATCTATTTCCATCAAATATAGTATTTATAGCTTGCTCTTCTGCTAACTCAACAGCTTGTTTGTAGTTAAGCTGCATGTGTAATTCTAACTCTTCTTGTGAATCAGGTAGCTCATCTTCAGGTGTGTTAGATATATCAACACCAAAAGCTTGTTTTGTATATTCATTTAACTCTTTAGTTCTCATGTCAGCAATAATGCTTTCCATGTACTCAGTTCTTTTACTAACGCCAAATGGATCTTGAGAGTAAGCTTTTACATCATACGTTCTCTCTGATATACCATTTACTACTATATCAACAAACTTAGGTATAATAGGTACTGGTTTCCAGTCTAAATTAAGATAAGATAAATCACCATTAATAGATAATTCATCTTTATATTTTTGTATTGACTGTTCGCCTCTAGCATATAACCTAAGTCTATGAAAAGTTAACTCATTACTTTTATATCTATTAGATCCAGAGTCTTTATCAAACCATTCACTTTCAATAGCTTTAGCAACCTTCAAACCATATTGAGGTGTTATTTTTTCTAAGTCACTTACGACTTGGCTAGGAAAATAGTTTTTAGTAATTGATTCAGCCATATTTCTATTTTATTATTTTTGAAAAGTTTCCTTGATTCTCATATCTTGAAAAACTAATATTTATGCTTTGTTTTTCTTTTTTAACGTTTGGTGCATATAAATTTCTATTACAAGCCATAACAGCTAAACCCGAGCTTATCGCTGCATCAAACTTTGTTCTATTGTTTATGTCAAATCTAGACCAATCATTTAACGTTCTGTTAAAATATATGTCACCGTAGTTACCGTTTGTTTTTAAACCAACGTGTTCTTGTATATACATCTCAATAGCTGCTGCATGTGCTTGCCTAATGTCTTCACTAGAGTTGGGTATGCCACCAATCTCTTTTTCTGTAGTAGATAATTTGTTCCAACTTCTATCAGGTCTGTTCATAGAATAACCTCTATAACCTCTACGTCTTAAATAATATAAAAGTCTAGGTTTGTTATTCTCAGCTAGTATTGGCATACCATAAAATATTAATGCCATCAAAACATCTTCAAAGAACATCTCAGCAGTCTGAGGTCTAGCAATGTATTCTAAGAAAAAGTGATTAGGAGGAGCATCTTCCATAGAAAATTTGGTGAGTCCATGCAGTGCTCCTTTGGAACCTAGCCCGTCGACCGTCCCCGAAATATCATAACTATCACATCCAAATGCACCCATATGCTCGTTGCCCGGTGTCTTATAACCGTTACGTTCAACAACTCTATTTTGTAAGTGAGCAGGTGGTATCCAACTTATTTTGAACCTACCTTTTGGGTCTGGATAAAATATAACTTGTGAATCTTTAATACCGTTAACCCATTGAAAACTACCTGTGTTAACTACTGAAGATCCTGATATGTCTTCATTATAATCTATTTGTTCGTATATTTTAGTTAAGTTAAATATACTATTCTTAGTTTCATCTCTAAACGCGTGTTCCTCTGTTCTAGGAAACTGTCTATAAAATTCATTTAATGCATCTGGATCATTTTTTAAACCATCAACTTCATTTTGCCAATGTTCTAATATACCGATGTCTATGTATTCACCAAAAGGTCCTTTGACCTCATTGTCTGGTGTATCAAAAACAGGGTAACCATATTCATCTATAAATCCTTCATAGTTCCACTCCATTGGAATAAACAAACTATAAAGACCAGAACTTGTTTGCCCGTTTTTATTTCTTTTTTCTATGTTGGAATCTCTGTATAGTTTCTTAAAATTCTCACCACCTTTGTCTAAAGCATTAGACGTGGATCCCATCATACATTTACCTATTACTCTACTACCTAATCTTAACGTTGTTTTGGTGACGCGCCAGTTGTTGAGTATATTGTTCGGTCTCTCCCATTTCCCTGATTCATCATGAACAAGGAGTTTAAGTTTCTCTCCATCATAGGAGTTGTCACCGGTGTTCTTCCAGTCGATTGTGGTGTCCAAGCCTTGTAGATCTTCTGGTTTGTCCGTGCTCGTGATACTCCGTCTTGTAAGTTTTGATGCTGGAACTCTAAAAGCGAGTTCTGTTTTTGGTCTATCCATACCGTCTTGTATTGGTTTGAAGAAGAACGGATAGTTGACGGATATAGGCACCACTTTGTCGGTAAACATTTTCTTAGCATCGGGACCGGACTTGGACAATATCCCGTACCTAGCATCGCTGGATATGGTTGCAAGGTTAACAACCTCACCTGACGCCATGAATGAGAAGCCGGATCGTCTGTTCTTAAGATAACACATCCCGTAAGATCGAACATCAGCTTTACATGCTTCCCAGAATATGTAGAATAATCTATTTGCCTCCCTAAAGTCTGGCTTCCCGACGTCAATCTTACTCCACTGCAAGTACATGTAATGAGAGCCAGTAATATAAGTAGAAATATTGTTGTTATAATACCATAAGCCTTCATCTCTAATTTTGAACTCATCTTCTATATATTCTATGTATCTCTCTTTGAAGTCATTAGGATATTCTTTCCAATCAAATATGGTTTTAATTTTACTTAATTCCTTAGGATATTCTTTTGGTTCGAACTTGTTACTTTTAAACTTTACTATAGCTTCAGCTTTTGGCAAAGCAATTTTTAATCCTTGTATGCTATACACGTCGCCGATCTTGCCTGTCTTACTAATAACAACAACATCGTGCTCTTTGTTATAACCGTAATCCCATTTCTTGGTTCTGTTGAGTCTAGATATAGTACTTTTCTTTATTGGTTCTATAACCTCATATAAAGTTTGTTCGTACATTATTTAGACCTCCTTTCAGCAAAGCCACCAAACGATACATCCTTATCTGTATCAACAGGTACTTTATTCTCTAATATATTCTCTTCCTCTTGTATTCTATTAAGTATTTCAAATGCATCAAAGATAGCTAGTTTCTTAGTCGCTGCTGCATTCTTTAGTCTATCAGCAGATATATCGTCATCTGAATCAACTATTGCCTCCTTAGCTACCTTAATTAATTCCTCAACTGCTACTTGCCCAGCTTGGATTATACTCTTCTTCGTTTCCTTTATATTCATACTTCAAAGAAATATCTGTGGTTAAAACTCTATACAATCTCTCACCATCAATAACAAATTCAAATTCGCTATCAGGCGTAAAGCCCACTAAATCACCTTCTGAAATATTGTATTCTTCTAATAAAGGATCTACATACTTCATTATACCTACAAAAAGTTCTTCTCTTTCTGTAACAAAATTATCATTAGATTTAATTGGCTTAACAAAACAATAACCACTTAATGTTTTCCAACCTTGGTTATTTCTATTGTAAGAGTATATTTGATCTTCTTTAATACAATAGGTGTTTTCGTCTATATAACTTCTGCTGTTTTTTTCTTCACCTTTTATATTATGCCATCTTCTAAACACGTTGTGATGAATTATAACTTCGTCACCTACTTGTAATTCAGTTTCTATAGCTAATGGTAAATGTTTTATAACTGCTTCTCTACTAACGTATTGATGATTAAAAATCTCTGTATTTAATACAAGTTCTTTATCACCAACTTTCTTAGTGTTGTTGTATCTAGTATTCTTTGGTTCGATTATAAAATCATAAATACTCTTCATTAATACTGTAGATTATACTCAACAGATACAGCCATGTTTTTATTAAAGTCTTTCCATATCAAAACATCTTTTTCTTTCTTGATATAGATACTGTACTTATCGTCTTCTTCTATAATATTACAAATTGTATGCCCTCCGTAGACCTCTTGGCCCACGGAGTAATGCATAGCTTCGTTCTTATAATCTTTACCAATACTAATTTTACGTATTAGCTTGCTGCTCATCTTCTTTGATTGGTTCGTAAGTACCATCAACAATATTGATGCTAACTTTACCATATTCCTTTTCTAGCTTATCCTGTATCTCTTTCAATACAGTTTGGCTAGTAGCTAACTCGTGAAGCATATTATGCTTTTGAGTTTCCAACTGTCCAATCTGCAACTGACCTTGATTAATTATATTGACCCTACCTTGTAGTTCTTTTAACTCGTCTTCTTTAATTTTTAATACTATATCTTCCATTTTACTTTGTTTTATATGATTAAATTTAATTTACTTATAAATAGGTATTACACACCAATTGTTTTTGTTACTACTGTTGGTGTAATTTTCTCTGCTATCTGAGCGTCAATACTAGCCTTAAGAGCTGCAACCTGATCTTCACCAAGTGCTGCTTCCACCCAACCAATTACATCTGCTTCAGTAATATCAGCGAAAGCTGTAAAGGTACTCAAATCTTCAGTATCTAGAGAGACTACTCCGTAAGAATCTCCTACGTTCTTATCCTCGGTGTCATCGACACCACTTAACCTCCAGTGAACATTAAAGATCACATCTGTTTTATCATCCTTTGTTGGATATGTATCAACTGTTTTACAGTTCCATGTATATGTTATTGCCATTTTATTCTGTTTCTGGTCTAGGTGCTTCG
>Ga0206130_10002063_pt1 | contig 28526 bp, 29 predicted proteins | sample Helgoland_Spring_9_FD_148637 | JGI IMG/M metagenome (GOLD analysis project Ga0206130, IMG submission 148637) | Pelagic subsurface seawater microbial communities from Kabeltonne, Helgoland, North Sea - Helgoland_Spring_Bloom_20160512_1 | ecosystem: Environmental > Aquatic > Marine > Epipelagic ...
CATGGCATCTTGACGCCAAACGAGGCCTATGCGCGCAAAACAGCACCAATGAGATTAGCAGCCTAAAATGAAACCCTGATCTACCTTAAACGGGCTGCAAAGTGGTCGAACAAACAAGACCACCTCTAATGCCTTCATCCTCACCTATCGGTAAAAGCTGATTTATTTTTTATAAAGATATCGCTTACGTTCAATAAAACGGTTTTTCGAGACTTGATTTTTAGACAAAGACATTATTTTGATTGGTATGAAACAACTGTCTCCTGATGAAATTAGTGACGTTATACAAATGGCTCTGTCAGATCACATCAAATTTGAGCACATCAAACAGCAATACGGTCTACGTGAAAAAGAAGTGCAAACCCTTATGAGAAAAAATCTCCGTAGGGGCAGTTATCAAGCTTGGCGAAAAAGGGTCAGAAATTTCGGCAGCAGAAGAGAGTTTTACAAGTAGTCGGCAGGGGTATCTTCTCATCGTTTAAGTTAATTGTTAAAAAGCTTATGACCTAAAAGGTTTTAAATTCTGTATAAAAATCAGGTAAAAGTCCACAGTTTTGGATTGGAAAACCGGATTATGTCGTTAGTGAGTAATTGTTGAGTGTGGAAAATACCTCAAAGGTTGAATATGAACATATCAGTCAAACAAGCCCCGTTTTCAGATGATCCAGAGGCCTTGAATTTAGGGCCGTACATGTGCGTCGCAGATGCGAAAATAAGGGTGATATCAATATTTGACGATCTGCGTTATGATCGGTCAGATTTGGATATGATGTCTCCGGCGATGCGCCTTCATGCGATTGGACGGCTTGGTTCGCTGGGTTTTAAACAGGTTTCAGGCACGGTTCTTAAACACCATGCATCGGGAGTGCGCTGTTTTATTCCTAAATTTCACGCTTTGGGTGCATCGCCGTTTGACATCACACGGTATACCCCTCGGGGAGAGCACGATTTTTACATTTTGACCCCAACGCAAACCGCCTGTCAGTACGTGGATTTCTATTCCCACGCAGAGGCAGTGGAGCGGGTCAAGGCGCTGATCATCCGTCAACCGATTAATCTGTACAAATTATTAGACTACTTGGAACCCAAGACGGCGCATCAGGCATTTGCTAATGCAATCGGCCACCTGCGTTTTGTTCAACGTGAGGCAATTACATCAGAGCCACTTATGCGTCGGCGTGCATTGGGTAGCCTAGTTTAGCGTCGGTTTCATTTTTGGAGACGGAGAGTTGCAATGGCAGGGGGCAGATCGTCGAAAAGAACATACCTGAATTACTAAAAGTAATGGGTTCGTATATGCTGGCGGCCTGACCAAAATGTCGACTGAGGCGCGGGACATCCGCAACCTATATATCCAGCCTAGAAGACCATAAAATACACCTAAGCCGAGCCTCACAACTGCATATTGAATTAACAAAGGCGAGATCGGAATTTTTCTGAAACAAAACCAGGAGCATCAAAGCGGAGAAAAATTGCCTCTGGCCTACAACAAGAGCAGTTGCGGTATCTCCGTAGGTGGCATTGCATCCGCCAATAACCTGGCAGGATCGAAAACCTCAGCATCTTCTCAACAGTGCGACGGTTGATCGCGAAAATACGCGCCGCCTTCCGACACCTCACGCCATCAACAAGAACAGCGTGACGAACGCGCCCATACAATTCCACGTGCTTTAATCCGGCCCTGCGTCAAAACGAAGAGCCTAACAGGACAGGCCGATTAACCCATCTGCGGCAAGACAAGCTCGTCGCTCACCTGGTGCAGTATGCCACCGGTGTTCTCATTACCCAACTGAATTATAGGTCATCATCATAACCTGCAAAACACGGATCGATTGAACGTAAACATCAACACTACCTTTGATCAAGCAGCATCGTTTGCCTCGGCCTCGGCGTTTCGGGCATTGATCATGTCCTGATAGGCCCACGGCATGAGGTCGTTGATACGATTTTCTGGATGATCTTGGATGCGGCCGAGGAGCCAAGCAAGCCAGGCTTCTGGGTTTACCTTGTTCATTTTGGCGGTCTCGATGAGAGTATAGGCGATAGCGGCGGATTTACCGCCTGCCTCTGACCCCATAAACAGATAGTTCTTACGGCCCAGTGTGACGGGGCGCACCGCGCGCTCGGCTGTGTTGTTATCGGGCTCCAAAAAACCGAGATCGAGATAGTGCCGTGCCTTCTGCAGGCGCGCAAGCGCATATCTGATGGCTTTGGCAAGCGGAGTCTTACCTGAGATCTGGCCCAGTTGCTCTTTGAGCCAGACTTCCAGACCGTCAAAGATGGGCTTGGCGTGTTCTTGGCGCAGGGCCAAGCGTTCAGCTGCCGGCAGGAACCGCGCTTGCGTCTCAACGTCATAGAGTTTCTGAAGCGTAGAACGGCTTGCCCCGCCACGGGCAGCTTGGTGCTTTCATAAAGGGCGAAGAACTCACGGCGCACATGGGCCATATATTACCTGACAGCCGCATGCGAAGCATGCTGCCGAGAGGGCAGGCCATCTCCTTGATGCGCCCCGTGCGGTAGGCGTCTTTATACCCCGCATAGGCACCCGCATGAGCAAAACCCTCGTAGGTCGCCAGATGCTGACTGGGATGTTCCGCCCCACGGCTGGTGGAGAACTGGTACCAGACGGCGGGCGGTGCCCCGCTGGCCCAAGGCGTCTCATCTCGGGCGTAGACCCAGAGCCTTGTGGTTTTGGTTTTCGGCTCTTGGATCAGTGTTTGTCTCTCTGCCAACAAAGTGCCGGGTATTCGGGCAATGCGATGCCACGATACCTATTCTGTGAGCCAAGCTGCAAATCTAACAATGCACAGATCTTCACCATAGACGCACGGGTGATCAGGGCCGAATTGGCCAAGGATATTGCGAAGCTTTCTTATCGAGCACATTGGATCTCGAGGGTTGTTTGACTGATAATGTGGGTGCAATCAATAGATCGATGGAAAAATACTATCAGGTTTTGCGTGATTGCACAGGCCGTCGCGCCGTTAGAGCGCTTGCACGGTTTTGGCCCAAGCTACAATCATGATCGCAGCAGAAGCGGCCCCCGGATCTTTGTGTCCAACTGATCGTATGCCAAGCTTTTTGGATCTTCCGCGATTGCTTTGCATTTGAGTTGTTGCCTCGGCTCCCATGGAAGCGGCTCGCGCGCCAGCCGTCAGACAGTCTCCGACCGATGCACCTTTTTCAAACGCTTGTTTGGCGGCTGCAACGGCAGGTTCCCATGCGTCGATCATTGTTTTGTCACCTACAGAAGCGCCGCCCCGAACAGTGATGCCTCGTGTCATACCGTCTAACCAAGAGATCATTGCCTGAGCATCAAGGTTAAGCCGATCACTGACCGCTTCGCCCGCTGTGTTGAAACCCGATGCATAAAGAGGTCCAACCGATGCTCCAACTGCATCCAGAAAAGCTTGGCCCATGTCTTCGCAAAGTTCTAAAATTGTGGCTTTGACGTCGGTTTGCTCTACCACGCTCAAGGCTGCTTTCCAACCAATTTCCATGGTAATGCCATGATCGCCGTCGCCAAGGTCTCCGTCCAGTTCACACAAGTGATTTCGCTGGGAAAAAATGGCCTCTGCCGAGGCAACCATCATGTCACGAAACACTTCCGGTGTAATTTGACCCGAGCTGTCAAGGCTGGATGGCTCGCGTTTTGTGCGTTCCTGAATATGTGTCTGCTTTCTGGGACTGCGTTTTGCAGGTTTTTCAACAGTGTTTTGACCTGTGCCAACCCGCAACGCGGGCGTGTCACAAGGATGATCCAGCCAGCGCTGCAAGTCTTCGTCAAGTTTTATCAAAGACACAGAGGCCCCACCCATTTCCAGTGAGGTGCAATATTCCCCAACCCAACTGTGATAAATCGTGACATTTTCCGCGTGCAAATTTTGTGCGACGCGGCGATGTAACAAATAAAGCTCTAGCAACGTAGTTGACCCAAGACCGTTGACCAGAACCGCAACTTTGTCTCCTGCTTTCAGTGCTAATTCTGCCAAAATGGGTTGCATTAGGCGATCAGTTACAGCATCAGCGCTTTCGGCGGGGAGCCTTACAATACCGGGCTCGCCGTGGATGCCCATGCCAATTTCCATGTCACCATCGGGGATGTCAAAATTGGCCTTTCCCGTTTGCGGCATCGAACAGGCAGAAAGCGCGACGCCCATCGTACGGGTCGCATCGTTGGCACGTCGAGCCGCCACTTCGACATCCTCCAGAGTTAAATCTAAATCCGCCGCAGCCCCAGCCACTTTGAACACAAAGAAATTGCCAGCGATTCCGCGTCGTTCGTTGCTCTTGTCAGCGGGGGCCGACGCCACGTCGTCCGTGGTGACGAAAGAGCGGGCAACAACGCCTTGTTTTGCCATGCTTTCTTCGGCCATCCCGAAGTTCATAACGTCACCGGTATAATTCCCGTAAAGGAACAACACCCCCGCACCGCCATCGGCGGCGAATCCGGCGTCCATAATTTGCGTGGGGGAAGGAGACGCAAATATATTCCCTAACGGAGCCGCATCCGCCAGACCTTTGCCGACATACCCTGCAAAGGCAGGCTCGTGCCCCGATCCACCGCCGACGACAATACCAACCTTGCCGTCGCGCGGCCCGTTTATTGCTACGATGGCGCGGCTAGTCTTGCCTTGGACGGTCAAATGATTGGGATGGGCCGAAATAATCCCTTCGATTAATTCCGCAATTAGATCGTCGGGATCATTGATCAGCTTTTTTGGCATGTCTTCAAGGTTCCATTGTTGAGATCGGTGTTGTTTTTGCACCATGGTTCAATAGTGCCAGCTTGGGAATGCAATTGGCAAGCTGCGTGCGTCGTCGGTTGGCAGGGCACTTAGGTCAAATGATGCACAGCTTGCCGCCCGTAAACTGGCGTTGAGATTCCTTCTAACCGGGCTTTGAGCTGGAGCGACAGAAATTGGGAATAATGCCGTGACTGGTGCAAATTGCCGCCGTGGAACCACAGCGCTTCTTGCTGAGTGGGTTTCCACATGTTGCGCAATTCGCCCTCCCAAGGACCAGGGTCTTTGGGCGTATCAGAGCCCAACCCCCAGCATTTGCCAACTTTGTCGGCGACGTCCTGGCTGATCAATTGAGCCGCCCATCCGTTCATCGAGGTATATCCAGTGGCAAATATGATCACATCCGCTTTCAGTTCGGTTCCATTCTCAAGTTTCAAACCGTTTGGTTGGACCTCGACAACCTGTCCATGCGCCAGTTTAATTTTGCCATCGGCCACGAGTTCGCTTGCACCTACGTCAATGTAATACCCAGATCCACGGCGCAAATACTTTACAAACAATCCGCTGTTATCTGTTCCCCAATCCAGCAGAAAGCCAGCCTTTTCCAGCCGATCATAAAAATTTGCGTCCTTTTGTTTCATCGCCTCATAGACAGGCACCTGCAATGCTGGCAAAACCTTGTAGGGCAATGAGGCAAATATTAGATCTGCAATATCGGTGGTCACGCCATTGGCGACGGCCTGTTCCGAATAAAGATCGCCTAGGCCGATTTCCATCAGTGTTTTGGATTTCACGATATGTGTGCTGGAGCGCTGGACCATGGTAACAGCTGAACCGGCCTCCCACAGGGCCGCGGAAATATCGTGGGCGGAATTGTTAGAGCCAACTACAACGACCGATTTGCCGCAATAGGCATCGGGGCCGGAATGTTTCGACGAATGATGTATATCACCTTGGAAACTGTCCAGTCCCGGCACGTTGGGCAAGTTTGCCACCGCCGACATGCCAGTGGCCAGCACCAACTGCTGCGGTTTAAGCATTACCGTTTCGCCATCACGGTCGACCGTTACAGTCCATTCCTTGGTTGCCGCGTCGTAGCTTGCGCTTTGACAGGTTGTGCGCGCCCAATAATTCAGCTCCATGATTTTGGTATAGCTTTCCAGCCAATCGCCAATTTTGTCCTTAGGGCTGAACACAGGCCAATCGTCTGGGAATGGCAAATAAGGCAAGTGATCGTACCAGACCGGATCATGCAGGCAGAGCGATTTGTACCGCTTGCGCCAACTGTCGCCCGGGCGGTCGTTTTTCTCGACAATGATAGTCGGGACGCCCAGTCTGCGCAGCCTTGCGCCAAGGCCGATGCCGCCCTGGCCACCGCCGATAATGACCACGTAAGGCTGTGTTTTATAGCCCAGCTCGCGCGCTTCGCATTCGCGACGTTCGCTCCAGGTCTTGCGGTCCTTGATCGCACCGTGGGACACGCCCATATCACGGTTGGTGCCTTTTTTTTCTTCAAAACCCTTCAGCTCCTGCGCGGTTGTTAACAAGGTCCAACAGCCGTGCTCATTCAGTCTGACATGGCCCTTGCCATTTACGGCGTTGGTTTCAAATGTCAGCCAGGCCTCGGTAATGCCATCAGCTGTGATTGGCTCTCCTTTGATCTGCCAATTGGTTGGACGCACATTTTCTAGCGTTGTGTCGGCCATATCCGCGATTGCCTCGCGCCCTTCCATCGTTTTGATATTCCACGTGAAAGCGACCAGATCGCGCCAGTAGCAATCTTTGGCAAACAGCGATTTGAGCGCATGGGTATCCGCCTTTTCAAGCGCGTCACTGAATTTGGCGAGCCAACTGGAAACGTGGGCGTGCGGCGATGAAATGTCCATGGAAGTTCTCCTTGATATCAATGCCTGCTTTGCAGCCGAGGCATTCGTTTTCTAGACCCAATGATAATTCATTGGGCTTTGGCAAGATACTCGAATAACAGCGCGACGGCTTCGCCCCTGAGGTCATTGTGACCTGCCAGATTTGAAGCAGACACATACGTTGCCCGTCCAGCCCCTGGCTTTGGTAATGTGTTCGCTCGCGTCCGCGCCACTCCGCCTGTGCGGCGGCGGTAAGCCCATGGCGCAATGCGTTAAGCGCAGGTGTCAAGGCATCGATCATTGTCCGATCCCCGGGTGGGGTACCGCCGACGGCTTGGATACGCTCTAATCCAGACATTAAAGCGTTGTTCAGCGTGCTGCCATTGGCCGCGGCCTCGCCTGCCGAGGAAAAGAATATCGCAAGGATAACACTGGATGACCCGCCCATCGATTGGCTGAGTGTGCTGCCAATGGCGCGGAAAAGTTCTGCCGTGTCAGCCAGAGGTGGTTCATCTATTGCATTAGCAAGTGATTGGGCGGCTGCCGCAACCCTCGATCCTGTGTCGCCATCGCCGGATTTTGTGTCAAGCGCATTTAGCTCTGCCTCAGCTGCGATTAGGGCTGTGCAAGCGGCCGAAAGCATTGTGTGAGTGGCTGAATGATCCGATGCCTGGTATTTCGGGATTTCCAAACCAATGGGCATCGGTGTCGTCTTAACATCGCCAATGACAGAGCACCCCGGCCATGCACTCGGCGCCACTGGGGCCAGTATTGCGTCCAATTGCGCCTGATCCACGGGCAGTAAAGACATTGAAAAACCGTGTATATCGAGCGCGCTCATCAATTGTGCTGGACCAATGATATGGCTGACCTGTGCGCTAATCTTGGATCGGAAAAGTTCATTTGCAAGGACAGACATTTCAAGCGGTGTCGATCCCTCAAGATTGCTAAGCAACGCCACATAGAACCTAGATTTCAGCTTGGTGGCCAAACGATCGACAACCATTTCCATTGCACTTCGAGCATTTTCGAAATCCATTTGTTCGACGCCGGGCTCGCCATGAATGCCAAGCCCCAATTCGGCCTTTTCGGTACCAATTCGATCCTCTTTGGGTGCACATGGAATGGGGCATGTATCAAGCGACATACCGATCGAGGCGACATCGGCAATGACACGGACAGATGCCTCAGTAACCGCGTTAAGATCAGCCCCTTTCTCAGCCAAAACACCGGCGATTTTATGAACAAACAAAGTGCCTACCAGCTCGCGCGCCTGGGGAATGTGTGGCAAAGCAATAGCGTCGTCGACCACTACCATGTTGACTTTCAAACCCAACGCCTGAGCGCGTTCTGTGGCCAATCCAAAGTTCAATCGATCGCCAATGTAATTCTTGACGATCAGCAAACAACCAACGTCACCAGTCACGGCAAGTATCGCGGCGAGAACCGCGTCGGTGGATGGCGATGCAAATACATCGCCGCACACGGCCGCAGACAGCATGCCCTTTGCAACAAAGCCTGGATGTGCAGGCTCGTGTCCGGATCCTTCGCCTGACAACAACGCGACTTTAGATTTATCCCAGTCCGTTCGGATCACCACTTTGATATGTGGATATCCGTCCAGCCGGGAGAGTGATGATCCACAGGTGCTAAGAAACCCGTCTACCGCATCGTGAACTAAAGTTTCTTTAGTATTAATAAACGGCTTCATGTCTATTCCTTGATGCGTTTCGCCGTTCCAGGTCCATCTGGGTCTGCTGCTGGCTTAACTTGGTGCCACTACGCCTTTTTTGAGAATAATATTCCCATAGAGCCGCCTCTCGGCAGTTTGCACGATACAATAAGCGCGTTTTGCCTGTTCGTAGAATTCAAATCGCTCAACGGCTTGTATTATCGCAGGGTGGTCGGCCGTCTTGTCTATAATACGCTGAAATTCCGCTTTTGTATCAGGAATTTCATCCGGATTATCGACAACTTGCATCGTGCGGGCCGGGGCGTTGTCATAGCGATCGAGCGGTAAAACCGATAAAATCGCCGTTAGCGCTTCGGACGCCGTGACCCCAGCCAGCCGTTCGACCCGGTCTGCGCAGGCCTCTGCAGGAAAATTTACATCGACAATTATTAACTCATCTCCGTGTCCCATTGCACTGAGATGACGTAATAAATCTGGCGTTAATACGACAGGAATCCCAATGAGCATAGCTTTTCAACTTCCATTTTGACCGTCTTTAACGAATACCTTTACATTAATGATTGACGTACCTCAAGATATGCCTCAATCTTTTTCTTAGGGGGGAGTAAATGAGTCGGGTCACTACATACGATGTCGCCAAAGAGGCTGGTGTTAGCTTGGCAACCGTCGATCGCGTTCTGAACAAACGTAAAGGCGTGCGCAGCGAGACCATTAAAAGGGTCGTCGCGGCCATGGAACGGCTGAACTTTGTCCTTGACCAGACAGCCGCAAATCTGGCGCGCAGTCGATCTTATCGGTTTACGTTCATCGTGTCGGCGGGCGAGACCTCATTTTTCTCGGACATCCAATCCGAAGTCGAGGCCGCCAAATTCGAGGCCGCCAAAGAACGTATTGATATTCAGATGCTCACGGTACCACCGCTGGACCCGCAGGCGATTGTCGAAGTGATTGAGCGCTTGGGCGACGACATCGGTGATGGGCTGGCCTTGGTGGCTGTTGAGAGCCAAGCCGTGAGGGATTCAGTAAATGCATTGCGTGCTCGGGGGGTGCGGGTCGTGACGTTCATATCAGACATTCCCAATTCTCAGCGCCAGCGTTTTGTCGGGATCGATAATGTTGCCGCAGGCCGGGTGGCGGGTAGTCTGTTGAAACGTTTCATCTCGGCGCCCTCAGGTGACGTGGCAGTGGTCGCAGGCTCCAGTACATTGCGAGATCATGTTGAACGCCGTATGGGGTTTGAACAGGTCATGCGAACCGAATGCCGACACCTTAACGTTTTACCCTGGATTGAGGGCGAAGAGATGGCGGGGGTTGTGGAAGAAAAGCTGTCAAAGCTCATAGCCGGTAATCCCAATATTGTTGGGTTGTACAGTCTTGGTGGCGGTACACGTGGTGTGATTGGTGCAATTGACTCGGCAGAACAAAAAATAAGTATGGTGACGACCGAACTGTCTCAACATACGCGCGCCGCGTTGATTTCTGGCACAGTTGACGCGGTGTTGGTACAGGATCCCAGCCACGAAGTGCGCAGCGCAATTCGTGTGCTGCGGGCATTGGTGGATGAGGCGCCCATCAACGAAAAACAAGAACGTATTCGCATCGAGATCTTCATGCGCGACAACCTACCTTAGGGCTTATTTTTGATGATTCAAGGGAGTTTGAAATGAAAACGATCAAGGGACCAGCGTTGTTTTTGGCGCAGTTTGCAGGCGACGATGCACCGTTCAACAGCTGGGATAGTATCACCAAATGGGCAGCTGATTGTGGCTACATCGGTGTGCAGGTCCCCAGTTGGGACGGCCGATTGATCGATTTGGCAAAGGCAGCGGCGTCCAAGACCTATTGCGACGAGTTCAAAGGCATAGCTGCTGCCAACGGTGTTGAAGTTACCGAGCTTTCGACCCACTTACAGGGCCAGCTGGTCGCCGTACATCCGGCCTATGACGAGGCCTTTGACGGCTTTGCAGCCCTTGAAGTGCGGGGCAACCCCAAGGCGCGGCAGGAATGGGCGGTCGATCAGGTCAAAATGGCACTTACCGCATCAAAAAATATGGGGATCGGGGCACACGCAACATTTTCTGGTGCGTTGGCTTGGCCTTATGTTTATCCTTGGCCACAACGGCCTGCCGGTTTGGTCGAAACCGCCTTTGATGAATTGGCGCGCCGTTGGCTTCCGATTCTAAATCACGCAGAAGATTGCGGCGTCGATGTATGTTATGAAATTCATCCCGGAGAAGACCTGCATGACGGCATCACATATGAGATGTTTTTGGAACGCACGGGCAATCATGACCGTGCTTGTATGCTGTATGATCCGAGCCATTATCTACTGCAATGCCTTGATTACCTTGATAACATCGACATCTACAAAGATCGTATCAGGATGTTCCATGTCAAGGATGCCGAGTTCAATCCGACAGGAAGACAAGGCGTTTATTCAGGCTTTCAACCTTGGATCAATCGGGCCAGCCGTTTTCGGTCTTTGGGCGATGGCCAAGTTGATTTTGGGGCGATATTCTCAAAACTATCAGCGATAGATTTTGACGGCTGGGCAGTGGTCGAATGGGAATGTTGTCTGAAACATCCAGAAGATGGCGCCCGCGAAGGCGCGCAATTTGTTAAAGACAGTATCATCCGAGTGACCGAACAAGCCTTTGACGATTTCGCCGATGGTGGCACGAACGAAGCTGCCAACAAGCGTATGCTTGGGATCTAGGGGAACACGAAATGAGTGAAAAATCTGGTAAGGGTAGGGCGTCAGACAGCAACCACGCTACAGTTGCGTCTGATGAAATTCGTCCCCTTCGGTTGGGCATGGTTGGCGGCGGACGTGATGCTTTTATCGGCGCAGTACACCGCATTGCTGCGCGTATGGACAATAAATTCCAATTGGTTGCGGGTGCGTTGTCCTCGACCCCAGAAAAAGCCTTGGCTTCGGCCGCTGATCTGGGCCTTGCAGAGGCGCGCGCCTATTCAGACTTTCGTCAAATGGCGGAGCGCGAGGCGCGGTTGAAGGATGGGATCGAAGCGGTGGCAATTGTCACGCCAAACCACATGCACGCGCCCATCGCCGAGGAGTTCCTGCGCCGCAACATTCATGTGATCTGTGACAAGCCGCTAACCGCCACTTTGCTCGAGGCAAAATCACTGGCAAAGGCGGCAGAACGCTCAGATGCGCTGTTTGTGCTGACCCATAATTACACCGGTTATCCGATGGTGCGCGAGGCGCGCGAATTGATCAGCAAGGGCGATTTGGGTGATATCCGTGTGGTTCAAGTCGAATACGCGCAGGACTGGCTGAGCGAACCGCTGGAAAATACTGGTCTGAAACAGGCGGAGTGGCGCACTGATCCGGCGCGTTCAGGGGTTGGCGGGGCGACAGGTGATATTGGGACGCATGCCTATAACCTTGTGAGTTTTATCTCTGGTTTGAAGCTGAAAAGCTTATGCGCTGATCTAGACAGTTTTGTCGATGGCCGAAAGGTCGATGACAATGGCCATGTTCTGTTGCGGTTCGAAGGCGGCGCCAAGGGGATGCTGTGGTGCAGCCAGGTAGCCCCAGGAAACGAAAATGCCTTGTCGATAAGAATTTACGGCTCAAAAGGCGGGATTGAATGGCATCAAGAGGCCCCCAACTATCTGTGGCATACTCCGCTTGGGGAACCCAAACGCCTGATCACTCGAAACGGGGCAGGGGCCGGAAATGCGGCGGCTCGCATGTCTCGTATTCCTCCTGGTCATCCAGAGGGATATCTTGAGGGGTTCGCCAATATCTATGGCGAGGCTGCAGCAGCGATCCGTGCAAAAATCGCCGGATATGATCCGGGTCCTGATGTTCTTTATCCAACGATCCAAGACGGGGTTGCGGGGGTCGTATTTGTCGATGCTTGCGTTAGGTCATCGAAATGCCGGGGGGCTTGGGTGAATGTCTGAGCTAAAAGTCCAGAATCTACGTCGCACTTTCGGATCGGTCGTCGCGCTGGAAGACATGAGCTTTGATGTGCACGAAGGCGAGTTCTTTTGCCTGTTGGGCCCGTCATCCTCTGGTAAAACGACGACCTTGCGCTCGATCGCGGGTTTGGAGCAATTGGACAAGGGCAAGGTGCATTTCGCCGGGCAAAACGTCACCAACGCACCAGTACAAGGCCGCGGAATGTCAATGATTTTCCAGACCTTTGCGCTGTATCCGCATCTAAGCGTTGAGGCCAATTTTGCCCATCCGCTGCGCCGGTCAGGTGTCAGCAGTTCAGAGGTGAAAAAGCGTGTTGGCGAAGTGGCAGAACTACTGCGGGTGACACATACGTTGAAACGTAAACCATCGACATTGTCTGGAGGCGAACAGCAGCGCGTTGCAATTGGCCGTGCCATTGTTCAGCGGCCCAAACTGTTGTTGCTTGACGAACCACTTACCAATCTGGATGCCAAGCTGCGCCACGACATGCGCGCCGAGTTCAAACGCCTACACCGAGAGCTTGGAATGACCATGGTTTTGGCTACGCCCGATCAGCTAGAAGCTCTGACGATGGGTGAGCGGGTAGGGGTTATGCAGGACGGCAAAGTTGTGGCCGTCGGCGCACCCAGAGATCTTTATCAAACGCCATGCGACACCTATGTGGCACAGATGGTAGGTTCTCCCCCAATCAACTTTCTGTACACAAATGGTAGCGGTGAAAATGTGGTTGATCTGCCGTTTCTAGATCAATCGATCGCAGCACCAGGGGTGTCGTCGGGCGGACCCGTGACGCTGGGCCTGCGCCCCCATGACATCGGGTTGGCAGAAGGGCCTGCACGCGGGTCTGCACTGCGGGCGAAATTCCCAGTGAAAATCCACCTGACAGAGCCCTTGGGCGATGTAACGGTAATCGACGTCGCTGCACAAAATACCATGATGAAAATGGTTCTGCGCGAAGAGATTGCCGCAAAATATTCAGTAGGAGATGAAATCGAAATCGCCTTTAACCCAGATGATTTGCATATTTTTGACCAATCGACAGGCAAACGAATTAGCGCGCGATCCGCGCAGTAAGAGATAGGCGAGCAGGCATAAAAACAAGCGATACTTAAATAGTAACTTTTGGAGGAATACAATGAAACTACGTAACGTTATAAAAGGTATGATGGGCGTATCGGCGCTTGTAGCGGGAATGAGCGTCGTGCCTGTTCTGGCCGCAGATATCACCATTACCATGGCCGCACCCGATTGGCCGCCAACCCGGTTCATGAAAGAGCATTTTGACAAGAGCTACACATCACCAGCCGGGCACACTACGACGTTGGACATGGATTTCATCCCATGGCCAAGCTTTTACGAGCGGGTTGCCGCCTCGCTGACTTCGGGCGAGCAAAAATATCAAATGATCGTGACCGACAGTCAGTGGTTGGGCGCATTTGTCGAAGGCGGTTACTATATGAACCTGACCGACAAGATCGCCGCCGATCCAGAGCTTACGGCGATCCTGCAAGACCTTCACCCGGCTTTGGTGTCGGCCTATTCGACCTATCCGCACAAAACGCGTGCGCAGCTTGAAGAGATCGGTGAAGTGCCCGCACCCGGCGTGGCATACTATGGCTTTCCGCAATTCCCGGATACATACGTGACCTTTTATCGTCAGGACATCTTTTGTCATGAGGGTGAGATGGCCGCGTTCCAGAAAAAATATGACACCAATCTGCCATGTTCTTACGAGGATTGGCAGGACACTGATTGGACTAAGTGGGGTCAGGTTGGCGAGTTCTTCCGACGCGCAAAAGGTGAAATGCTGGCCGGTGTCGCGCTTGACGATGACTTCTATGGCATCGCTTATCAGGCCGGTAAGGGATACGACTTTTCAACCATGCAGACCAACGCATTTATTTGGCAGCAAGGTGGAGACATTTGGGATGAATCCAAGATGCCAACTGCGCAGGCCGAGGGTGTCGTAAACTCTGACGTCGCGGTCAAAGCGTTCGATGAATACCTCAGCTATCTGCAATACATGCCACCGGTTAGCCAGACCGGTCAGATGGATATCTTTGTGATCCAGGACTTGTTTATGCAGGGTAAGGTCGGCGCGATCATTGATTGGGTCGGTTTAGGAGAGCCTGTGCTAGACCCAAGCGCGTCCAAAGTGCATGACAAGTCGGCCTTTGGTCCGGCGCCGGGATCGCGCAAGAACGATGGTTCAATTGACCGCACCGGCAATATTGGTGGCCAGCCTTTTGTTCTGACAACCTGGAACGAGGACGAGGTGGTCGACGAAGCCCTGAATGTTGTCAAATGGTGGCTGAACTCTGAAACTCAACTAGAGGCCGTTTCCAATGGTGGTCAGTCGGGTCTGATGAGTGTCATGGCCGATCCGTCTTATAACGGATTGCGCCCATGGAACCGCGCCCATGTCGAGATGATCGACTGGCAGAAAGACGTCTGGCACATCCCAGAGTTCTTTGAACTGCTGACCCAGCAGCAAGAAGAATTCGACAAAGCCATCACTGGCCAGATCAGCGCAAAAGAAGCGTTGGATGCCGTGGCTGAATTCCAACAGGAGCTGCTGGAAGAAGGCGACTATATCGAGTGAGTTGAGCACTATCAAAATGGGGTCCAGCTTCAGCTGGGCCCGGTTCTTTCCGACTCTTCCCGATGTTTATGACCAACAGGACGGCACTTAATGGCGAATACAGCAAAAACGCGCAGTGGCTTTGGCGCTTGGCTACTTGACCCCAAACGCCGGGGTGCATTGTTGGTTGCCCCTGCGATTACAATCCTGTTTGTGATGAACATCTTCCCACTGATGTGGTCCTTTGGCCTGAGTTTTTTCAACTACAAAGCCAGCAGCCTGAAAGTCCCCACATTCAAAGGCTTCGATAATTATGGAAAGGTTCTGACAGACGAAAGAGTTTGGGAAAGATTCCAAACTACAGCGATTATTGTGAGTTCTTCTGTCATCATGCAACTGATCATCGGATTTCTCATGGCGATGATGTTTGCCAAAGTTTTCCCATTGCGTCGGATTGTGCTCATGCTGGTTCTGACGCCGATGATGCTGTCGTTTGTGTCAGTTGGCGTGTTCTTCAAATTGTTCTACGAGCCGACATTTGGCATTGTCAGTTTTGTTTTGAACTTCTTTACGGAAGAGCGTTTTGTCCTGCTTGGATCGCCAGAAGGCGCTATACTTGGCATTGTGATTGCCGATGCCTGGATGTGGTCGCCGTTTGTGATGTTATTGGTTCTGGCGGGGTTGGTAAGTGTACCCAAATATCTATACGAGGCCGCCGAGATTGATCGTGCCAGCAAATGGCGCACATTTTGGACGATCACCTTTCCTTATATCAAGTCTTTGCTTCTTCTCGCTGTGCTGTTTCGTACAATTGAAACGTTCAAGCTGTTTGATGTGGTTTATATCATCACCGATGGCGGCCCCGGAAGTACAACAGAAACCATCGCAGTGTACCTTTATCGCACCGCGTTTCAGTTTTTCAAAACGAGCCAATCCTCGGCCTTGGCCTATATCGTGCTGTTCATCGTGATCGTGCTGACCAACCTGTATCTATACGCCGTGAACAGGCGCGAAGAGGAGGTCGAGTAATGATGCGTAAACACAGAGAAATTGGCAAGGCTGGTTGGGGCTATACCGCCACCACCAGCATAATTGGGTTTATTTATTTCTTTCCGGTGTTATGGATTATCCTGACCGCGTTCAAAACCCGCACCGACGCGCTGGCCACTCCACCAAAGCTGTTTTTCACGCCGACTCTGGATAATTTCACTTCAGTTTTCTACCGCGCGAGTATAACCACGGGCAGCAGCCAAGCCACCGATATGGGGCTGTATTTCTTCAACTCGATCTTCATCGCGGGCACCTCTGTGGGCTTGGCGCTGATCGTCGGCACGTTGGCGGCCTATGCGTTCAGCCGATTTCCGCTGCGTGGCAATGACACCTATCTGTTCATTATTTTGACCACACGGATGATGCCGCCCATCGTGGTGATCATTCCGATCTTTCTGATGTTCCGTCTTTCCGGTTTGGCCGGGACCTATTGGGGCATCATCCTGCTGTACACTGCGTTCAACATTCCGTTTTCAATCTGGCTTATAAAATCATTCTTTGACGAGCTTAATCCCGAAATCGAAGACGCCGCGCGCATGGACGGGTCAACCGAAGGTCGCGTGTTCTTTGGCTTTTGCATCCCGCAAATATTGGCAGGCCTCTCGGCGACGTTTGTCTTTGGCCTGATCTTGACTTGGAACGAATTCTTATTCGCCTTGCTGTTAACCGGGGTCGAAACCCGCACTGTCCCGGTTGCAATGGCGCGTACTTTAGGGGGCGAAGTTGGCGTCGATTATGGCCTGTTGGCAGCCATCGTCACGCTGTTCTTGATCCCGATATTCTTTGTCACCTTCCTGTTACAGAACCAGCTTTTGCGCGGCGTGACCTTTGGAACGGTAAAGAAATGACGATTAAACTCAAAAAACTCACCAAACGTTTTGGCGCGCTTACAGCAGTGGATTCGGTTGATTTGACAGTCGGTGATGGCGAGGTGCTGTGCCTGTTGGGGCCATCAGGTTGCGGCAAGACCACAACCTTGCGGATGGTTGCTGGATTGGAATTGGCCAGTGAGGGCGAGGTGTATTTGGGCGGTAAGAATGTCAGTGATCGCGCTGCGCGCGACCGTAATGTGGCGATGTCTTTCCAGTTTTACGCCCTATACCCCAGCTTGACAGTGGCCGAGAACCTGGCGTTTCCATTGTATGGCGAGGGGCTGTCGAAGACCGAAATCGACGTGCGTGTTGCGCGGATATCCGACACGCTGCAATTGGGTGGGATCTTAAACCGGACACCGGGTCAGTTGGCCGAGGGCGAAAAACAGCGCGTTGCTGTTGGTCGCTCGATTATTCGGGACCCCACTTGTTTCCTGTTCGACGAACCCCTAAGTCGCCTTGATGTGCAACTGCGCGAGGAAATGCGTGGCGAGATCAAGCTTGTGCTACAAGACCTGTCACGCCCTACCGTGATAGTCACCCATGATCAGTTAGAAGCGCTGACCATGGCCGACCGCATTGCCGTCATGCGTGACGGCAGAATTGAACAAGTCGACACGCCGCATAACGTTTTCCAACGGCCAAAGAACCTGTTTGTTGCTGGGTTCATTGGAACACCGCAGATGAATTTGTTGACTGCCACGCTGACCGCAAGCAATGGTGCCAACGCCGAGTTTGCCATTTCAGGTGGGCAAACGATCATGATTGATGTCGATCCACGGATTTCAGAGCTTTCGCCGGGAACAGACGTCACATTGGGCGTCCGTCCGCGCAATCTGGAAATCAGCAATGAGCCGACGCCTGATGGTATTTCCACCACCATAGATATTGTGGAACCCATGGGCGCCGAAACGCTGGTACATCTTAGCGACGGGCAACATGTTTTGCGACTTGTCACTGATTGGCGCGTGCCGCTTAACGAGGGTGACAAAGTGCACACCCGGTTCCTGCCGGGTACCACGCATATCTTTACCGCCGACGAACAAGTGTTGAGGACGCCATGACAGCCACCCAAGCCAAATTTGTCGAACGCGCCATCATCGGCCTGTGTGTGCTGTCGATCATGGCGATCTTTCAGCCGTTTTCAATGACGCTATTTTCCATTGGCTGCGTCACGGTCGTGATAGGCGCACTGGCCTTTAACCTAGTGCCACTGTGCCGTGAAGGTGTTCCTGTGCGGGCATTGATCAAGGCGATAGTCATTGTAATGGTGATCCTTGGTGTCGCCGCGGCTTTGGGTATCAGCACTGCGTTTTTATACGTCAAATATCTGGCGTCATTAAGATGAGTCGCTTTGATGTCTCAGTCGTCGGTCTTTATATCCTTGATGTTCTCGGTCGCCCCGTTACGGCCATTCCTGAGGGCGGCAATGTCGATTTCATCGACGAAATCCGCTTGACGGTTGCCGGAACCGCTGGCGGAACTGCGGTCGATCTGGCCAAGTTAGGCCTGAATTGTCAGGCTGTTGGCGCGGTGGGATCAGACGAAAAGGCAGATTTTGTCGTCAATCGAATGCAGCAGTTCGGCATCGACTGCACTCACATGGCACGGCTGCCGGGTATTGAAACCTCAGCCTCTATCCTAAACGTGCGGCCTAACGGCGAACGTCCTGCATTGCACTGTCGTGGTGCGTCAGACCATTTCGATGTGACTGATGACATGCTAAGCGACGTATTGGATTGTCGGGTTTTCCACCTTGGCGGTACTGGGTTATTGGCAAAAATTGACGGCGCGCCCAGCGCGCGGTTGTTAAAGGCGGCGCAAGAAGCTGGATGCGTAACGACATGGGATTTGGTCGGTGCTGGACCGGATACCTGGCAATTTGTCGAGCCGCTTTTGCCACATATCGACTATTTCATGCCGTCCATCGAAGAGGCGGAAATCCTCAGCGGTATTCAAGGTGTCGAGGACAATATCCAGTTCTTTCAGTCGCGTGGCGTGAAATGTCCAGTTCTGACGATGGGCGGTGACGGATCGATAATCGCGATGGGCGATGACCGCGTCCATGTGAACGCTTACAATATCGACGTGGTCGACACGACCGGATGCGGTGACGCATTTACGGCCGGTTTCATTGCTGGGTTGGTGGATGGGCGGAGCCTTGAAGAGGCCGCGCATCTTGGCACAGCGTCAGCGTCTTTGGTGGCCAGTGGATTGGGGTCGGATGCCGGGATTATTGACCGCGCGCAGGTGGAGGCTGAAATGGTCAATTGGCGCGCATGAGTGCAGCCAAATCGCATGTATCGCAGGTACATTTGACACGAAAGCGGACGAGTTTAATCTATTCCAGACTTGAACCTTGCTGCCGGCTTAAGGGTGCGTACTTTTGATCTAGAGACGACCGGCCTAGGCTTTGAAAGTGTTCTGGCGGTAGAAGTTGCAACCTTTTCATCCCATCGGCGCCGGGACTCTTCTGGGACAGGCCGATTGGAAGGCCGTTGTAATGGCAAGTTGGGCGCGTTTAAAATTGCCTGCCGACGGATGTTGTTTATTGTTAAACAGGGCGACGGGGGCACAACAGTTACTGAGATTTTCCGTAAGGCTGGGATAGAACTTGTTTTACAAGCAAACTTTGATACCAACTTTTCTCAAGTTTTTCGTGACGCGCTTCCGCGTGACCCTAAATTAAGCTTGTTCTCTTTCCCAGACAGAAGCCTCTTGACGTTTTCCCTGTGCTTTATGACTATTATAAGCGCCAGCGTAAACGAAGTTGCGTGAAAGTAAATTGTGTTTCCGAACACCGGAAGCAGGGAAATTATGACGAAGAAAGTGCATGCCAAAATCGTTCCCAGTGAAACATACCGCGTCGCCGCAACAACGAATATGAAAACGCACAGGCTAACTAGGGAGGTCACCCAGTTGATCATGAACATCACGGCACCGGCGCAGGGCTCCCTTGCCGCCTACGAAGTTAAAGTACACCGGCCAATTGTGGCCGATAACGGCACCTGCGGCTGCAGCCAGAAGGCTTACCCAGTCGACTGCATCACCGGCTTGAACGTACACGCCGATCCATAGACCGATCAGGCAAGCAACAACGCCCTTCAAAATATCTCCAACCAAGACGAATACAGCTGCGCCCTTTCCCAGCACCCTTAGTGCATTCGTCAGCCCGGCGCTTTTGCTTCCAAGCGTGCGAATTTCCACGCCATATACTCTTGCTACGATTAAGCTCGAATTCAGGCTCCCCAGAAGGTACCCAATACTCAGGGCGGCCATTGTCTTCAGAATGTCGATCAACGTGGATTCCCTAGAGCTATTGGCGAATCTGACTATGCGTCTGGTTGCATTGTTGCTGCAAAACGACCAACCAAAGAGTACACATGACCATGCCAAACAATTACATCATCCGACCTTCCGGTCTAGACGGAATTACGGATCCGTTGACTGATTTGCTGCGCGATGGTGTCCGGCAAGTGATCCAGTCGACGGTTGAGGATGAACTGGCGCAATTTACCGAGCAAACAACAGCCACGGGCCACCGCACCGTTGTGCGTAACGATGTTGTAACGCACAGATCTGCCTGTACGAAAGCCAAGTTGCGTTTTGTGGGTTGTTTTACCCGCGGCAATGCCGCGATGTGACTTTGGGAAAGATCGTCAATCTCGCTGATATCATGTTCCGCATTCAGTATTTCGATGATGCTATGGGTGCCGATATAGCCGACACCTCCGGATACAAGAAGTTTCAAAATCAACGCCTATCTTGAAATTTTCGTGGACTTTAAAAAAATGCAGGGATCTGTCCAGCTTGCCGAGCACTAGTACGTGATCGTGCGGTACCATGGCATGTCAATTTCGATGCCTCAAAACGTAAATTTTATGCTGCGTCAAGGCCAGGATTGCCTTGGTTTTTGCGAGGCAAGCTCGATGGAGCGATTGCTCAACGAACAAGTGTTGATTGTTCAAATACAAGCATTCACACAGATCGCAGGAAAACCATGGCTGGAAAAATTATCATGCCGGCGGACACGCCAGCAGAATTGCCCAATTAGGGGCAACTGCGTCAGATGAGCAATCCGTTCTTGACGGACGCAAAGCAATTGACCGTCGTTGAACTGAATCTAATCCCTGGCAACGGGCATGACTTGCACAAACAGCCAGACCAAGAAGAAGTGATCTGCTGTGTTTGAGGCAAGCTTGAGCAATTGTTGAAGGACGAACAACAGATTTTTTGCCCTAGCGTTCCCATATTGATTGTCGCCGACGTCGTACATTTCTCGTTTAATATTAGCGAAATGAACGAACAACTACACGCCATCCTCGGTCCCTGTGCCGGCGGACAGGGATCGAGGTGGTCGATGTCGCATGTGTGAACCCCTTGGAGGAATCTGTGCCGCTAGTTTGCGGCTTCCCACAAACCGGTTTCGCCGGATTTCAGAACGGCATCAGTCACCAAATCAGTCTGGTGCGCATCAGCAAATGTCGGCGCAGCACCTTTGCCATTCAGCCCATTGATGAAATCGGCGGCCTGATGTACAAAACTTTCTGCATAACCGATACCAAGGCCTGGCACCCACCAATTGCCCATATAGGGGTGGTCACCGTCTGTGACATGGATTGATCGCCAACCGCGCGTTGTACCCTGATCCCCGTGATCAAAATACTCCAGACGTTGCATGTCGTGCAGGTCCCATTCCAAGGACCCATGCTCGCCATTGATTTCCAGCGTATAAAGCGCCTTGTGACCCCGAGCGTAACGCGTAGATTCAAACGTCGCCAGTGACCCATTGCCAAACCGTGCAAGGAAGGCACAAGCATCATCGATTTCAACCGGTTCGACCTTACCAGTTAGTGTATGTTCACGCTCTTTGACGAAGGTTTTTGTCATCGCCGTGACGCTATCAATTCCACCGTTCAACCACATCGCCGTGTCGATGCAATGGGCCAGTAAATCTCCGGTTACGCCTGATCCCGCGACGTCCTTGTCAAGCCGCCACAGTCCTTCTCCACCTTGCGGAAGGTCAGTTGCAATTGTCCAATCCTGCAGAAATTTGGCGCGGTAGTGATAGATGCGACCAAGCTTACCCTCATCAATCATCGCTTTGGCCATACTGATGGCTGGAATACGGCGGTAATTGTACCAGACCATGTTAGGCACACCGGCCTTTTCGACCGCTGCCACCATTTCAGAGGATTCAGCGGCCGTTCGACCTAGCGGTTTTTCGCACATCACCATCTTGCCCGCCTGAACGGCGGCAATCGCGATGTCATGGTGCATGTTATTGGGGGCTGCGATATCGATCAAGTCGATGTCATCGCGTTCTACCAAAGCTCGCCAATCGGATTCGACGCTGCCATAACCCCAGTTAGAAGCAAACTCTTCAGCGCGCACTTGGTTGCGGGCACAAACTGCGGTTAACTGAGGCTCATATTCCAAATCAAAGAACTTAGGCGCTTGGGTGAAGGCATTTGAATGCGTTCGGCCCATAAAGCCATAACCGACCATGCCGATGCGAAGTTTTTTCTTTGCCATGTCTTTTACCCTCAGTCTTTCCAGCCATGCGCGTTGCGTACTTTGATCATAGTGGCAAGGATGTCGTTCCAGGTTTGTTGATCCTCAAGCACAGCGTTAGGGAACATGCAGCCATCCCAGCATATATGGCGCATTGCCTTTGTGGGCGTTCCATCCGCATTGTTCAGCCACATGCCAGAATGCTTGACCACATCCATTTTACCGTTCGAATCCAATGCCATGCAGTGCCGCCCAGTTTTATCGTGGCTGCCAGAGCCATGTACCGTGCCGTCATTCTGCGCAATATGAAAATCAATGGTCCATGGCTGCAAGGCGTCGGTAATAGTTTTCAGCGCTGTGTCCAACGCCGCACTATCGTCAAGCTGCTCGGTGGTGATCAACTGGTGCTCTGGCGCGTTATAGCCCAATGCGTAAAGCATCGTATGTGCCATATCGGCCTGGAATCCCATGACCTTAGGGCGATCAACGGCTTCTAGCAGGTCAACCATATGTTTCCAGCTGTGCATGCCGCCCCAACAGATTTCTCCCTCTGCTGCCAATTGTTCACCGTGATCGGCGGCAATATCGCAGGCCAAGCGCAAGGTTTCTGCCATGACAGCGGTATTGCCTGCCGGGTCTTCAGCCCATTCGCCAACACCTGTGGCCGTATCGACGCGGATCACGCCGCTATGACGAACACCAATATCACGTAGACGGCCCATGATGCCACATGACTTGCGGACTGCAGCCAAAAACGCTGTGCGTCCGTCGCCTTGGTCCATTGCAGAGCCACCGCCGACAGGCGGCCAGACCGGAGCCACCGCTGACCCAATTGCCAACCCGCGCTCACCAACATTATCTGCCAGCGTCTTGATCGCGTCATCGTCGGCGTCGATTGAAGTGTGCGGATCTGCCAAAAACAGATCAACCCCGTCGAATTTGACCCCATCAACCTCTGCCGCTTGGGTCATATCCAACATTTTATCCAAACTGATTGGTGGCTCGTCTTCGCCTTTCCCGACCAACCCCGGCCACATCGAATTATGCAGCTTAGGAAATGTATTGTCCCCCATGGCATCCTCCCGAAATTTATTTGTGTATATTACTATGTTTCCGCGTTATGACGACAAATGCAATCTTTTTATGACGTACGTCCCTCAAAATATACTTTGGTTCTGTGTTTGGTGGCGCTATGCTGGGTAAATTAGATCCACTCTGGGGAGAATCATCGTGAAAATCGGATTTTGCATGCTGTTGTGGACAACGTCTGTTGGCAATGAGCATCGCGCGTTGTTGGAAGATATCAAAGCCACAGGATATGACGGAGTTGAAGTGCCTATTTTTGGTGGCACGCCCGATAACTATGCCAAAACTGCCGTCATGTTGGACGAGATTGGGTTAGAGCGAACGGCCATTTCAGTAATTCCAAGCTTAGAGCAACATCCCTTGTCAGAAGATCCAGCGGACCGCCAGCGCGGTGTTGAATACTTGAACTGGCTTGTCAATTGCGCCGCAGCCCTTGGCGCGCAAGGCATTGGCGGCCCCTTACACCAAACGCTTGGTCATTTCAGTGGGGCAGGCACAACTGATGCGGAATTTGATCGTGCACGAGAGGTACACACGAAAGTTGGCGATCACGCGCAGGCCAATGGACAGGTTATCGCATTAGAGGCAGTCAATCGGTTTGAAAGCTATTTCGCCAACACGATGGATGATCTTTGCGCCTATACGCGTTCGTTGAACCACCCGGCGATCAAGACGATGTACGACACGTTCCACGCCAATCTGGAAGAGCGTGATCCAGTTGCCGCCTATACCCGCAATGCCAGCGACGTGGTGCATATCCATATCAGTGAAAACGACCGAGGCGTTCCGGGGTGTGGGCATGTACCGTGGGCTGAAACCTTTAGTGCCATAAAATCGTCTGGCTATGACGGGTGGCTAACAATCGAAGCTTTCGGTCGCGGGCTTCCGGAATTGGCGGCGGCCACGAGGGTCTGGCGGGATTTTGCTGAATCTCCGGAAGCTTACTATCGGGATGGTTATAAATGTATTCGGCAAGGGTGGGACGTAGCATGAGTGATTTTTCACAACAAACAGCGGTCATCACCGGCGGTGCGCAGGGTATTGGAGGGGCAGTGGCAGATGCATTGCGGGCAGGTGGCGCGCGTATTGCGATTTGGGACTTGGACGCCGATCTTGCAGCTGAAAAGGCTGCAAGCCTAGGCAGTGGCTGCTTTGCATTACCAGTAAATGTTGCAGATTGGAGCAACGTTGAAGCCGCCCGCGATGAAACACTTGCCAAATCCGGCCGCATCGACATCGTGGTCAATTGTGCTGGCGTTGCAGGTGCGAACGCGACTGTCGAAGATTATCCGGTGGATCATTTCGCAGAGATTGTCACAATCAACCTAGTGGGCACATTCCACGTTAACAAAGCCATTGTTCCTACGATGAGACGTCAAGAGTATGGCCGCATTGTCAACATCGCATCGGTTGCGGGAAAAGACGGGAACCCCAATGCCAGCGCCTATTCTGCGTCCAAGGCTGGCGTGATTGGTTTCACGAAATCGCTGGGTAAAGAGCTGGCCGATATGGATATCGCCGTGAATTGCGTGACTCCCGCAGCCGCACGAACGCGGATATTTGACCAGATGAAACAAGAACATATCGACTATATGCTGTCGAAAATCCCGCGCGGTCGCTTTTTGGAATTGAAAGAGGCCGCCGCAATGGTCAGTTGGCTTTGCACGAAAGAAAACAGTTTCACGACGGCTGGTGTGTTTGATTTGTCCGGTGGACGGGCGACTTATTGACCGTTTTCGGCGTTTACTTCACCAGCGCCTGATTGCGGTCGTTACAAAGTAACGCCGCTTAGGTGGCCGGCACACAAGGTAAGGCAGGCTGTGCATCGGCATAGATTTTGGCACCTCCGGCATCAAGGCAATCTTGATGACGCAAGAACAAACTCTTCTGGCCAATTTCAGCGTTGAACTGCAACTTGCATGTGTAATTGCAGTTGGCGCGAGCGGGACTTGACGGATTGGAATATCACCTTTGAATCTGAGTTGGACGATCAGGTAGGACAAATGGATCTTTCTGCAGTAAAGAGCACCGGGTTGTCCGGACAGATGCATGGGGCGACAGTGCTTGACGCCGCAGACCAAGGTCTGCGACCATGCATTTTGTGGAATGACACCTGCGCAAATGCCAAGCCCGCCCAACTGTATGGCAGCATCGTTTTTCCGAGGCTCACTGGCCCAAAATTACTGTGGATAAAACATAACAAGCCAAATCTGTTTGATCGTATCTTTCGTGCCTTCTTGCCGAAAGATTACCTACGTCTCCGGCTGACGGAAGAGCCTATTTCTGAGATGTCAGGTGCTGCGGGAACGGGCTGGCTTGATACGGGTCCGAAAGACTGTCACGACAAAATTTTTGCTGTCACAGGCCAAGATATGTCGTACATGCTGCATTGGGTAGAGGGTTGCGAACAAAGTGGCGCTGTACCTTCTTCGTTCATGGAACAAAAAATTGGGTAAGTTTTATCACGACAGAGGGTGATTGAGATGGGGTTGCAGACACGGCACTGGGACAGACTTGGAAATGGTGGCCTTACATTCACTGAATTGGGCTTTGGCACAGCGCCATTGGGAAACCTCTATAAGGCAATTTCGGATAATGATGCGCGTGCAACGCTTGATGCCGCTTGGGAGGGGGGCGTGCGCTATTTCGATACTGCACCCCTTTACGGTCTGGGATTGTCAGAAACCCGCTTGAACCCGTTTTTGCGCGACAAGCCGCGCGACAGTTACATTTTATCCAGCAAAATCGGCCGCCTGATTGAATATTGCAGCCCCGAACATCGTGCCGGTATTGGCAAATGGTTTGACGTGCCACAACGCCGTGAGAATTTTGACTACACCTATGATGGCGTTATGCGTTCGTTTGAACATTCATTTTCACGCCTTGGAGTGAACCGGATCGACATTCTTTATGTTCATGATCTTTGTGCTTTTTCCCATGGATCAAAAGCCGCCTCAGACATGCGGGTCGAAGAATTCTTTGGTGGTCGTGGCTATGACGCAATGATCTCTTTGCGCGATCAGAAGGTTATAAAAGCGATTGGTGGTGGCGTAAATGAGTGGGAAGTGTGCCAAACTCTGGCCGAACGCGGTGATTTTGACCTGTTTTTACTTGCAGGGCGCTATACTCTCTTAGAACAAAAAGCGCTTGATAGTTTTTTGCCACTTTGTGAGGCCCGTGGAATTGGGATCATAACGGGCGGGCCGTATAATTCCGGCATCCTAGCCACGGGGGCAAAGCCTGGATCATTTTATAACTACGACCCCGCCCCTCAAGACATCATTGACCGCGTAAACGCGATAGAAGACGTTTGCACAGATCACGGTGTTCGCATGGTTGACGCCGCTTTCCAGTTTCCGCTTTTGCATCCAGCCCATGTTGCAGTGATCCCCGGCGGGCAAGGCGTGGCCGAAATGAAGGGCAATTTGCGAGCTGCACAGGCAGGTGTCCCCAAAGCACTTTGGGCAGATCTGAAGGCTGCAGGTCTGATGCGCGAGGATGCACCGACATGACCTTGCCTTGAACCCAATTTGAAAATTGACGCACATCAACATTTTTGGCAACCGCTGCGCCGCGATTATGATTGGATGCCGCAAGATAACCTTATTTTAAACTGTGCTTATGGCCCACCCGATCTGGGGCCAAGCTTGGAAAAGCATGACATCGATGGCACGGTTGTCGTGCAAGCCGCCGCAACCGTTCAAGAAACCGAATACATGTTAGGATTGGCCGATGCCACGCCATCCATTAAAGGCGTTGTCGGCTGGATTAATTTTGAAAACCCGAATAATCTGGCGCATCTTGGACGGTTTACGGCACACCTGAAATTTCTTGGTGTCCGACCAATGTTTCAAGATATTCCAGATGTAAACTGGATGCTGCGCGAAGACATACAATGGGCCTTTCGCGCTATAATTGATTTGGACATAACCTTTGATGCGCTTGGCTTTCCCAAACACCTGCCCAACTTTCTAACCCTGATCACGCGCTAGCCCGAGATGCGCGTTGTCTATGATCACTGCATGAAGCCACAAATTTGCGACCAACGCGCAGGCAAAGACGCGTTTTCGTACTGGGCGGTTGGCATGTCCCAACTGGCTTGTGAAACGCGCGGCTGTTGTAAATTTTCTAGAATTATCACCGAAGCGGGGGATGGCTGGACAAAAGATGACTTACGCCCCTTTGCAGAGCATGTTTTAAGTGTCTTTGGCCCAGACCAGGTTATGTGGGGATCAGATTGGCCCGTTTGCCGTTTGCAGGTAGAATATGGCGATTGGCACGACATCGCTCAGGACTTGACTAAAAACTTGTCCAAAGCTGACCGTGCAGAAGTTTTTGGTGGTACAACTGCCAGGTTTTACAGACTATCTTAATCAGCGAAAAACCTTATGACGGACTGGGAACTCAAATCTTTTAGCTTTTCTTGTTGACACGCGACATTTAAAGCTGCTCCTGCCTGAGCCAACCTGATCGCTTCGACTATAGGGGTGCCACGCACCACTTGAGCGGCAAGCGCGCCCACGAACATATCCCCCGCACCATGGGTCGAGACGACATCAACCAAAAATCCCGAATACTGTACTGGCCATCTTTGCCTTTACCCGACCCGGATTGCGCGGCCTCAACAGGTGTTGCATCAATGATGTTTATACGCCCCTGCGTCAGAATGATGCTCTTGGCTTCAAGCTGGCCGTTGATCTCTCCCAAAAGGCATTCCCACAGATCGTGTTCAACCAGTTGATTGCGAAACCGTCCCAGTGTTGATGCTTCAGGAACATCGCCGCCCAGTTCAAGGTGGCAGAACTTACGAAACAGTAGATCACGATAAAGCCATTGCGATAGTTGAACATCCGATAACCGATACCAAACCCCCAGCAGCAGACCTCGAAACAGGGTCAAAAGCGGATAACTTGGGCGGCCCGTCTGGGAAGCATAGACCGAAGATAATATCGGTTCTATTTTAGACCAGTCCAAAACTGGCCTTGTTCCGCTTACGTTCCGGTCTCCCAACTCATTTATGCAGCCCTTCGTTCAAAGGCCAATGGGCTTTTTCCACCCCGTGAGGAGTGTCGCCGTCTTGGATTATTAAACCCGTTGATATATTGGAATATCGCCCCTTCGGCTTGGCGTCTTGTTTCCCAACGATTGCGCCAGATCATCTCCGCCTT
>Ga0206130_10002064_pt1 | contig 28521 bp, 38 predicted proteins | sample Helgoland_Spring_9_FD_148637 | JGI IMG/M metagenome (GOLD analysis project Ga0206130, IMG submission 148637) | Pelagic subsurface seawater microbial communities from Kabeltonne, Helgoland, North Sea - Helgoland_Spring_Bloom_20160512_1 | ecosystem: Environmental > Aquatic > Marine > Epipelagic ...
AAACGTAAATAAATTTTCAAATAAATTTGATATAAAATTTATTTATTTATACTAACTAATATTATGGAAGGAGATGAATCTCAAGAGTACGTGGTCAATTGGTCGACCCAAGAGAGGATACCAGTTAGAAAAGAAGTCTTAACAGAAGACCCCGAATCAAATGTTGAATCTAATCAATCCGAAGAAATTGAGAAACTAAAAGAAGAATTAGAATTTTATAAATCTCTGTTCGTAAATAGAAGAAACTCTTGTATCTTCAACTTGAAGATAAAAAAGATGAATGGTAAGAATGTATGGGTAGATAGAGTGAGAGATCAGAGAGAAGACTTTTTAAAACTTGATATGGATGAAGAAGTTGAAGAATGGTTACAACCTATCCGCTGCGAGAGATAATTGTACCCTTTTAATTTCATTTAATGATAATCTTATTCCTAATAACAGAGACTTTTCATCCAGATATGTATTATAATCTTTCATTTTTTCTAAAATTATATTTTCTTTTTCATTATTTTCATAAAAATATTTTACAAGATCTTTTTTATGAGATAAAAAATTACATATATTTTCACATTCACTAATCCACATTTCAGTTGACATCTAATTCTAATAATATTATAATCTATTCTTTATATTTACAAGAAGGTTTCAATCATCTTGTCGAGAAGATAATTCGTTGCCTCCTTGCGCATGTATGAACCATTATCCAAGATCCACTTTCCCAGGACAGCCCTCTTGAATGCCTTTTCTTTCGCCATGAAGTCCCATTGAAGGGAGGTGCCATAGTAATCTACGAACTCTTCTTTCGTGTAAAGATTTCCATCGAAGGGATCTTCCCTAACTTCAACCTTTAGGAAGAGACCTCGTGCTCTTTCCTCTGATTCAGTTTTCTTCTTCAGATCTTCTTGAATATCTTCTTTAGCATCTTCATATACTTCGCCTTCTTCCAGTCCTTGGTCTTCTTGGTCTTCATCGGGGGATTCATCCGAAAGCATACCCTCAACCCAGTCAGGTTCCTCCAGGCAATGAGTCCACCCTTCATGGTCCTCCCATGTATTCTCCCTTGGATCGTAGATGGGGAGTTCCCTAAGAGGGTATGCCCTGTTGTAGAAATCATAATCTTGGTCGTGAGGACTAAAACACATGGTATTTCCTCCGGTGACTATCTTGGTTGTTTCTCCATCATCCGATACAAGATTCCGTTGGAAAGGAATCTGAGACCATGATCCATTCCATTGACCCGAGAAGATCTTGAGCCCAATAGAGATATTATCTTGTTCGCCTTCTTCGCCTTCTTCATCTTCATTGAATCTCTCATACATCTGGAAGTTCCACCAGAGACTGTTGATGTTCACTGTGACAGTAAGAGCTTCCCCGTTTCGATCATATAGAGCCGGCTTAGGAAAGTCTTCAGTCAAGACCCACTGAAAGACCCCCTCCCTTCGGTCAAAGGACATCCACGAAGACCTCCCATCCCAGGCGATACCCTTCCGGAAGACTCCCCCACAATGAGAGAAGATCACTTGGTCGAAACTTGTCTTCTCAATGTCTCCCATCCAGTAATCCAGACCGAGATCGGTGCCACCCCCGGTAGTGGACTCGTTTGTATTGTTCTGCTGCATGATCAAGAGTTAAACCTAAGACTTTCCGAAAGTTCCTAGGTTCTGTACGAGTTTTTTTTATTTATCTGAGTTTCTTTTATTTTCTTTTCCTTGTATTGTAATGTATCACAATAATAATTAATCAAATTTTTAAGTAAAGAATACTATCTAGAGAGGTCCTAACTTATCCCAGATGTCCTCGTGAACTTCTGGATCACATAATCTTTTACATCTTTCATAAAAAATTCTAAGATAATGAAACATTCTATATTATAAATTATTATAAATTATTATATAAATTTTAAACTAAAACATTAATCTTCTTTAGAGCATTTTCAACTCTTTTTTCAGAGATTGCACAATCATTAATAAGATAATCATTTAGTTTATCGTAATCGCACGAAGATGTATGAATTGGAAGATCTTCTAAATCTATCTTATCTTTAAAGACTTCGAATAGTTCTCTTGATTTCTGATACTTTAGGATGAATTGTTCGGGTATATTATTACATTTCTTGGATTCAATTAAGGTCTCAATATTCCTAAAATTCTGAATATAATTAAATGAACGCACCGTACCCACCTTAGGGATAGAAGGACAATAATCGCAACCACATAAAATACATAAATCTACGAATTCTTTCATATTCATATTGAAATTCTTAAGGATATCTTCTAAATCAATAATACTCACCACATCCTTCCGCTTAATACTCTTATCCATACAGTTACGAATCATCTTAGGGCAACCATGAACAAGAGTATCCATATCTTCTGTGACAACATAGTCAACGAATCCAATTCTACATAATTCGGAAGCATATGCCTCTGCTTCACCATCTGGATGAAGATATGAAATACCCATCAGATCAAATAATTGTTTTATATCATCAATATGATGCTTCTTTACCCTAATAGAACTTTTTTCGTGTTTTAATGCCTCTTCGGGATTCTGAGCGGATTGAGACAATAGTTTACTTTCCTCTGCTTTCTTAGTTCTTTCAACCAGAACTTCTTTCTTTTCTACGGGCGGCTTCCCATCGAAGATATAAATAGGAGTAATACCTACCGCTAAGTATTGAATTGTCTTATAGAAAATACCGATAATATGACTTACGATCTTTCCATCTTTATTCCTTAGATATTCTCCATTATGTCGGTAATTAGATAAACTCTTATAAAGAAATATACTTGTATCAACAGCAACTCTTTTTCCGGATAAGGAATAAAGTGCTGTTGTCTTAATCGACTCGGGTGATTTTTGTTTGATAAGGGAGGCGAGACTACGGATACCCATTTTTATTTATATTAGTTGTATAGTTTTAAATAATATCAAATTTTTATTTAAAACTATTAGTTTAATTCTTGAATAAATAATTTCTATAAAATTAAAATGTCTTTTAACACTGTTGTGACGAAACTATTAAACTCTATGAAAGAAGAATTGGAAAAAGAAGAAAATATACAATCACTGAGAGAAGATATAATAAGACCAGTTGTTGAACAAATATTTATGATTATGTATCCTTATTTTATCGGTATGGGGTGTATTTTTATTATGATTATAGTTATTATATTCGTAATACTATTTTTAAATATTAAGATATGTTATCAGAAATAAAATAATCCTACATTAATTAGTATCCATATAATCATGATACATGCTAAATTTTTTTTATAATCTGTATTGTATTTACCGTGAATATAATATAAAATAGAAGCCAAGAAAAATAACATAAATACATTCGTCATATAAGCTTTAAGAAATCCCTTAACTTTATTATCTTTAATCATAATAGATGACATGAGAATAACAGGTATATTCCCCACCAATGCCGCTACTCTAATATCATCAATATTATCAGAAACATATTTTATACCACCTATTGTAAGACCTCCTATTAAAAATTCTTTAATTGGTAAATTATCCATTTATAATATTTAAAATATTATAATAATCAATAGCATTCTTCGGTTGATGGTCTTATTTAGAGACATTCACTCTATATTAGGGGTAAGATTCGGTAGAACGATCTCTATATAAATCCACATGGAAACTATCACCACCGTTGGTATCTGGGATTTCCACCAGATATGTTTTCCCTTCATGTTTGTGTTTGAACCTTTTTCCAGCACGATCGTCCTTCATCATATCGAATTCTAATGTACATATAAATTCAGAGTCTGGAGTTTCCTCCTGTAGATCCCTGGCTTCTTCGATGAGTTCTAATGTTCCATATACTTCGCTGCTCCTCAGGAGCACCTTTACTTTATCTCCTTTATGTAAAATTTTATTGTTTAACACTTCATACATTTTCGGGTTACCGTTTTTTATATATATGGAATTCCCATACGCGTTGTCTCCCCTTTTAGTCCATTTTTGTGGGTCCCATACCATAATTTTACCCTGAGCAGCGCCGCCACGCATTTTATTTTTACTATTGGATTTCTTTTTAGATTTCTTTTTAGATTTACGTTTATATTTACGATTAGATTTACGATTAGATTTACGATTATATTTACGATTAGATTTACGATTAGATTTACGTTTAGATATTTGGCGAAAAGATTTACTATTATTCATTTATATATATATATAAATAAAAAAAATAAATAAATTTGATATAAAAGTTTAAAATATATTAACAATAAATAAAGATGGAACAGCAAGTCGTAACCTGGGTTAAATACGATGACAAGATTAAAGAATATCAGGAACGTGTTAAGAAACTAAGAGAAGAAAGAGATAAAATCGGTGAATCATTGATTCAATCGGTTGAAACGAATGAAGAGGTAGACAAGAAAAATTTACCGAAATACAATATTACACAGATGAATTCATCATTAGCTTTTCAGCAATCTAAAACATATGAGAATTATACCAATAAATTCTATGAAGAATGTTTTAAAGAATTTCTTGGTTCTGAAGACAAAGCTAGAGAACTACTGGAGTTCATGAAAAATAAACGTAAGGTTGAAACTAAAATCACATTAAAGAGAGGTTATCTTATGGAGCTGTAAAATAATATTTAAATATTTATAAAATTTTTTATTATTCATTTATATATATTATGAACTTTACGAATATTAAAAATATCAATAAGAGTGAATTATTACGTTTATTTTATCCAATGATCGCTGGTTATTTAGTTTCATTAAAATGTAAAATGAGTAAATCTGGAAATAACATTAAATTCAGACCTCCTGGATATGTTTTCGGGATAGTCTGGCCTATATTATACATTTTATTGGGATTAAGTTGGATTAATTCTGATTATAAAAAAGATAAGATCATTGATGGTTTATATTTCGGATTGTCGACATTATTGGCATTATGGATCGTAATTTATTCGTGTTACAAGAGTAAAAAGGGAGCTTTATTTATTATGATGTTATCTATCTTAGTAATAGTATTTTTAATGATATTAATATCTAAAAAGAGTAGATTATATCTAGCTCCTCTGCTAGTGTGGTTGTGTTATGCTTTATTATTGAGCACAAGTGATATACAGAATTCTTAGTTTAAAGAGAAAAAAATAATAATAAATTATATTAAATTTAAATGGACGATGATGAAATTATCAATAGAATAAAAAGACATTATCTTTTTTTTCAGATGATTGAAGAAGAAGTGGGAGATAAAAATATCTTAAAAGAAGCAATGAAATATATGGAATTATTATTTTTTGAATTATTGAAAACTAATCTTAGGAGTAAGCTTTAATTTATATAATTAATTTATTTTTTATTTCTTTATTGTATTGTATGAATAAGAATAATACAATTGCTGTGATTGTTAAACCTAAAGGACCACCCCAATGAATACCTTCAAAATATGTATCACTTAAAGGATATAAATATTTAGGACCTCTCCAACCTTTATATTCTTCTGAATGTAAAAAGATATCAAATATGACACCAATAATTGCCGCATAAATAGCTTTATTTTTCGTTATTAATAATAAGACCAACCATGGTAAAAGTGAATGAGAAATATCATAAAGGAACCAGTCCCTTTTAGTCATTTTATCTGAATGAATCTTTTCAATGAGACTATCTTTAGGATCATAAGAATAATTTTTAAATATCCTATAAAAAAATGAACCGAAACCTATAATATCGGGTAATAAACCATACAATAATCCTTCATAACCGTATAAAAGATAACCCATGAAACCGTGGACAACGAAAGCGGGCATATATTATATTATTCACAATTAAAATAATCATTTAAATCTTCGTCTAAGATTTCTTTCTTTTCTTTATTATTGCGACTTAACCAAACAAGAGTATCAATCATATCTTGAAAATCATTATTCTGATACCAATTACCTGATTCAGAATAAAATTCTCTTTCTAGGATAGGGATGTCTTGATTATTGAGGATTTCCATAATGCGTTCCCTGTAGATATCATGTAAAATAATGTATTCCTTAGTTGCCATTATACACTTATTAATATTTATAAGGGAGTTTTTAAATAATTTTATACCTGTTAATATAATGGACGTATTTTATCGCGATAACCCAATGAATAGAGGGTTCTTAGATAATATACGCGGATCAGATAAAAAAGTTTTCGATGAAGGGATTAAAGAAATGTTACAATCTTATGATAAATTATTGAAAGAAGTAGATGGTGTAAAATATTTACCGAAGGGGACCATTCTGTATCAAGGATCATTAAATTATCCGTTTCAACCTGGTTCAGTATCAACTGGGAATAAAAACGCAATAACATTTCTCGGTCTTGATATAGATATAGCAATGTGGTATATCTATGAATTAATAATGAATAAACAATTTACATTAAAAGATTTTAAAAGATATGGTTTTTTGTATGCATTTAAATTATTAGAGGATTTACCTATAACTCATGTAATTGATAAATTATATTTGAATCCGAAAGAACAGAAAAAATGTAAAGAGACTGATTCTACCTGCTTACATCCTCAAGTTTCATTTAGAGGCTCGGATTTTAACTATGTCGTCGGTTCTAAACTTCATACAGAATTAACTCTGAATTATAATTCATACGAAGATTCTTTTGAAATTATTCGCGTTTATATTGTTGATGGTTTACATCTTCATGTAAATCATGGTTATACGGATTATAATGTTAGAGAGGCTATTTTACAGGAATATTCATCGGGGACTGAATATGAATCACCTATAAGTTACATAGACTATTCGGAAATGTTTATGGGAGAAATATATTATTGCGATAATTGTGGATTCAGTGGGAATTTTCAAGATGTGACGGAACACGAGAAGACTTGTTCGAAGAAATCAGGCTATAAAAAGAAGAAAAGAAAGAAGAAAAAATCTAAAAAGAAGAAAAAATCTAAAAAGAAGAAATCCAGAAGATCTTCTAAAAAGAAGAAGAAGAAATCTAAAAAGAAGAAATCCAGGGGGTGAGTTTTTAAATAATTTTATTTTTTTTATATTTATAAGTATAAAATGTCTCAATATTTTGAAAAGAAAAAGCGAGAATTGAAGCAATTGGCTAATAAATCCCAGGCGGGGGGATACAGAAAAAGAAAATCCAAAAATAAGAATTCTAAAAAGAAGAAGAGATCTTCTAAAAAGAGATCTTCTAACAAAAATAAGAAATCCAAAAGATCTAGGAGAAAATCTAAGAAAAAAATTTTAAGAGGTGGGATGGAAGGGGCATCTTCAAGCAGCGCGAGGGATTTACGCGAACAGGCCGAAGCCCCACTTTCAAAGATTGGAGATGCGCCATGGGGAGACTCCGCACCGACGAGACTGAGTTCAGCAACTGGTCCCGGGGGATCTTCAAGAGCAAGAAGCAGCCGCCGCCCCAGCAGCCGCTCTACGGTTCTCGGAAGCACGGATTCAGCATCTGGTGCGGGCCGCCCGTATCGCGTGGTATCTTCAAGAGCAAGAAGCAGCCGCCGCCCTACGGTTCGCGGAAGCACGGGTTCAGCAACTGTTGCGCCCCGCTCGTATCGCGTGGCATCTTCACAGCAAGAAGCAGCCCTACGGACCGCCGCCGCCAGCCGGCATCGACATCAAGGGTCATATGAATATGACCCTTATGAAGATTCGTCTGACGATGACGAGCCGTATCCGGCATCGTCATCAGAGGTTGACTCGCTTCATCAGACTTATGCAGATCTAAAAAGACGCGAGGAAGATCTTTTCACGCGGATGGCCGCCCAAGATAAGGATAAAAAGTTGCGGCGGGATATAGCAGAGGCAGACAGAATGGGTGAAGATCTGGATGATAGGTTGGCCGCCCAAGCGGTCGAGGATGCCCGATTAGTGCGTAACATATCGTCATTTAGGGGTTTAGGGGAAGCTCCGGGTACGAAGCCGAGGCAACCGTTGAAGAGCGTGTTGAGGAAGCCCAACCCCGATTTAGGCGTATCCAAGAGGTCGGCATTGACTAAAGATGAACAGCTTGATCTGGATATAGAAGAGGCAGACAGAGAGGGTAAAGGTCTGGATGATAGGTTGGCCGCCCAAGCGAGGGAGGATGCCCGATTAGTGCGTAACATATCGTCATTTAGGGATTTAAGGGGAGCTCCGGGTACGAAGCCGGGCAACGGTTGAAGAGCGCGTTGAGGAAGCCCCGTTCCAGTACGACCCACAGTCGCCCGAATGTGGCAGTTGCGCGCAACCCCGATTTAGGCGTATCCAAGGGGTCGGCATTGACAACAGATGAACAGCTTGACCGGGATATAGCAGCTCTAGAAGAACACGAGAAACAATTTTTCGGGCAGGTGGCCGCCCGAGCGGATGTGGATGACCGATTAGAGCGTACCATTACATCCAGATTGGGGGGAATATAGGGTGGTAAATCTTACTAACACATTCATTTAATTAATATTCTTCTCTTGATTAAATTTTTATAAAATGGTTTAATTAATTGGATGAAAATAAAATTTACAATCAAGAGAAAAAAATCTTCTAAATTTCTTCTTTTAGAAGAAAATAAATATCCACTTTAATAATAGAAAGAATAATGAAAGACTTCATTGTCCGTAAAATTAAAAGTAAAAGAAAAGAAAAATACACATATGAATACACTGATAAACGCGGTAATAAAGTTGATGAATCAATTATTAAATGTTGTTTAGAAGGTCTTTACATTCCACCTGCCCACAATGATGTTAAAATAAATTTAAATAAGAAGGCGAAAGTATTAGCCATTGGTTACGATAATAAAGGTCGTGCTCAATATGTTTATAATAAGAAGCATATAGAGAAACAATCGAAGAGTAAGTTTAATCACATGATTGAGTTCGGTGAATGCTACAAGAAAATCAATAATCAGATAAATAGAGATCTTTTTACTGAGAATGATTCAAAAGAAAAGCAGATAGCTTCGGTATTGAAATTAGTAATTGATTGTTGTTTCAGAATAGGAAATGAAAAATATTCAAAAGAAAATAAATCCTACGGTGTGACTACATTAGAGAACAGACATGTTAAGGTAAATAAAGATACATTAAATATAGATTTCATCGGGAAAAAGGGTGTAAGAAATACTTGTAAAGTTCGTAATAAGAAGTTAAGTAAAAATCTGCGTTTAAAGAAAAGAACATTGAATAAAAATGATAGAATATTTACATACAGAATTAAGAATAAATATTATAATATTAAGTCTTCTGATGTAAATAAGTATTTAAAGAAGTTCGGTAATTTCAGTGCTAAAAATTTCAGAACATGGATAGCTAATTTAGAGTTAATATCTCAGCTTCTAAAGAAAGATAAAGTTGATTCGGAAAATAAGAGAAAAAAACAGGTTACTGAGGCTTTACGAAAAGTAGCAGATAAACTCCATAACACACCGTCAGTCTGTAAATCCAATTATATAGATCCATATGTAATAGATATATTTACAAATGATAATAAACGATTTAACGCAACATTCAAGAATTCATCAGGGAAAGATGATATAAGTGAAGGTTATTTAGAATTATTAAGAAATAAAGTTTAATATAAGTTACTTCTTATCTAAGAATACCTTCATTTTACCACCAGCAGTTTTCTTATACACACCTAATTTATCACCTACTTCATCTTTATCTTCTCCTACAATTCCATAAACATATTGTGGATCTTCTCCAACAATAATCCAGAATTGTTTTCCTCGGTAAGTTAGACATTCATATTCTTCATCATCTGATTCTTCCCCTGGTCCTTCTTCTTTTTCGGGTTCTTCTTCTTTATCTGATTTATCTGATTTATCTTCATCTGATGGTTGGTCATCAATGTGAGCAGCCATTCTATCAGCCGCAATATCTGCCGCATTTTCTCCATAAATTAATTCATCTTCATCTGGATCAGTTGCTTTTTCCTTAGAAACATTCTTTTTATCGGTTTTAACAACAGAAACCTCTATGGTTTCTTCTTCATCAGAAACTTCTTTAACTTCTATTGTTTCTTCCCTTTCACCATTAGAAACAAGAGAATCTAAAACATTCACAATTTTCTTATCCGTTCTGTCTTCTTTAGTAACTTCTTTAGTAACTTCTTTAGTATCCTTTTTCTTTAACAGATTAGTGAGACGAATAATTTCATTTTCTTTTTCTTGAATAGTATTCGATTGATTTCTAATCATATCGAATCTATTTTCTTCTTCTTTTTCAATGAGTATTTCGTTCATTTTATCTTCTAAATCCCGAATCATCTTTTCATATTCTGAAATTTGTTTATTCCTTTTAGAGTTTTCGTCTTCGAGTCTGTTTATGGTATTATCTCTACTTTTAATTTCTCCCTCCTGTTTCTTGATAGTTAAAATTAAAGATTTCTTTTCTAATTCGCTTTCACATTTATATTGATTTGAAACTTCTAAGCTACGAGTATGTTCATCATATAATTCTTGAATTGTATTCGTTACAAGATACTTCTTTTCACAGAAAGTTGTAATATCCATAATTATGATAATAATATTAGCATTATGTTTAAATTATTTTATATCTCAAAATATATGATAGACCAAGAAGGGGGTGATCAGATGGGAGGTAAAACTCGAAAAATGGTTTTTAAAGAAGGTCATTGTGCCCCGGGGAATAAATCCGTTTCTGGTTCTTGTTTAGATGAAAAACTAATAAAAAAAGTTGGGAAAATAGTGAATCGTATGAGAAAAAAAGATAAAAGTTTGCCTGAAGTTAATTGCTCTGATCACCCGGAAAAGATACATGGTTGTATATGTAAAATTTTAAAAGAAATTACTGGATGTTCTTCAGAGGCCTGTTGGTTAAAAGTGAAGACATTAATGAAACACTTAGGTAAAGATAAAAAAAAATTTAAAGATAGTTTTAAACCTGTTATGCCAGAAGAATGGTTAAAAGATTTTAATGCTTGGTTGGGGACAGATGATATTGAAAATTGTTTAAATCAGCATCAGGAAGCAGATAAAACTTTTTATTTTTATGGAGCTGAACCTATTGATTTTTCAGATTGCTCGGTTAGTAATCTCTGTTCATTTGATATGAAAAAACATCTAGATAGAGGAGAACATAAGGTTGGTGTTGTGTTTAATACAGATCCCCATAATAAACCGGGCCAACATTGGATGTCTTTATATATGGATTTATCTGGTACTAATTTAGAAGGCGTACCGGGTATTTATTTCTTTGATTCTTACGGGCATAAGCCTTGTTCGAGAGTACATAAATTAATTGAAAAAGTTCAAGATCAGGGTAAGAAATATAATAATCCTATAAAATATTTTTATAATGATAAAAGATATCAGAATAAAGATGCCCAGTGTGGTATGTATTCAATTCATTTTATTAAAGAAATGGTAAAAGGATTACCTTTCCAACAATTTTTAAGATCAGGATTAAGTGATAAAAAAATGATTGATGTGAGGGATGATTATTTCATATCACCTGTTGAGATTTCTGTTAATTAATTTTTTTATTAAGAATAGATATATGGAATACACTACCCTTTTAGGTATAAATGTTTTATTAGTCTGTTTATGTTTATCAGCGATTGTTGTTATCGTTGTAATGATTTTCCAGAATTCAACTCTCAACGAAGAAATGAATAAAGAATTAAAAGAGATAGAAAAGAAATGTCCAGATTGTAAATGCCCTGAATGTCCTAAAAATCCCGATTGTAATGTTAATTGCCCCGATTGTCCTAAATGCCCCGAACCGAATCAAGACACCAAATATAGGGATCAACCACAACCACAACCCAAAATTGAATGTCCTAAGTGTCCCTCGGTTGAAGATATTGTAGCGGGTGTTTTCCCGGGTAGAAATCCCAAGGTAGTTGATGGTGGGAGATATTTTCAAGTCGATGCTTCGAATAGTTATGATGGTTTATCTACTAATAATTTTTATGAAAAAAATTATAATTTCCCTATAGATAAAATATTGAAACCCGATGAACCATTTATGAAAAACTATAATATAGGGGGAGAAGAACATATAGATAATAGTATCGAAAATGAAAATATAGATACGAATAATTCCAGAGAATTACCATCGGTGAATAATTCAGAAAAAGACGGGGGAGATATAGAAAACAACATGGATAATGATATGATGGGTTCTCCTATTAATCAAGATTCAAGTTATGCGGAACCATTTTATCAGAAAATATTACCAGATAATTTCTAATAATTATGATTATTTATGATTATTTATGTATAATTTATATATATATACACCAATGAATCTAATGTTAGTTATTCTGACCCCATTAATAATATGCGGATTAGTAGTATTTATCTTATTTCAGTCTAATATTTTATCGAAAGATAAATTATTTAGTACTGAAATATCTGTATTCTCTATCATAAGTTTTATATTTAATTTCATAGGATTACTATTGTATGCTAAATCGGTTATAAATATGAAAGATGTAACTGAACCTCCGAGTAAAATAGAACAGATGATATTATTTGTTTCCTATATGTTTTTATTTTACATTACATTTTTAATCATAGTTAGTTATCTAGTTATAAATGGGATAGCGAATAATAAAAAAATATATATTTTATTCAATTCCATGTTCCTAACAATGATTGTACCTTTTATAATATTTAAAGAAGATATATGGTTCTCTAATAAGAGTATAACTGATATAGATGAGAATGATTTCGTAAATAAGACCATAGAAGAGGGTGGCGGATTAGATCTTGTAGAATATGATAATCAAGGTAAAAGAAAAATTATAAAAGATGAAGCTAAGATAGAAGTTAGAAAGGACGCGGCTAGAAGTGAATACAATGAAAGATCTGATATAGAATCTGGAATATATGATTAATTAATCTTTTTAAAATATTTACTTGCGAAATAATAAAAAATTAATGACATAGTTACCCATACCCCGAATCCAATGAATATAGTTCTGTTCGTATCATCGGTATAATTGATTAATATATTAATGGTTATCCACATTACTATAATTGTAACATTAGTGAATAACTCGCTTCTTATATAAAATTTTTGAATATTTTCTTTTTTTTTTATCGCCATTAATCCGAATAATCCTATCGGTAATGAAGATAAAATTGCACCTAAAACTGGATCACCTTTATTTGAAATAGTTATTAAGATATAAATAACAATACCCGAAAATATAGAATTATATAGAGGATCTTTTAATATTTCCATATAAATAATAACATATTAATATTTACGTTTCGTTTATTTAAAGAATTATAACCTTAAATTTAATAATGTCATTGCATGATATGTATTTTTCTAAAAAAAATAAAAATTATATTTTCTCTGTCCTTCAAGATCTAATACTAAAGCAGACAGGTTATAATATAGATCATAACGAAGATTATATTGATTTATATAGGGTAAAGTATCCATTAATATTCGACCGTAATAATAGCGATAATCTTGGCGATTTAAATAAAATCTTAATAGATGAAATCGGTTCACTATTTATTAATGATATTAATACGAAATATAAGGATAAAGATATAAAAATTAAAGATTCGGATCCACCCAATTCTAATATGGAAATAAAGACGAATCCTATAGATAATATTAAAAAAGAATCAGAAAAAGTATTAAGAGAATCGTATATAAATTCTTCAGAAAGATTAAGTGAAAGTTTAAATAGATATGATTATACCGTTAAATTAAAAGATTTTATCAATGAAATTTCAATTAAAGAAATTACATTACCCGAAGAAAATAATATTATCTTTAATAATCCCCTAATATGTCTAATAATTAAAACTAAAAATGAAACATATCAGATATATAGTAAACTTAAAGAAAAATTAGAATTAAATGGAAAGATATATAATACATATTATCCTTTAAAAGAGTTTACCATACCATGCGATAATAAATTAAAGATAGAAATAATGAATAATAATTTAGAAAATTATAAAACTAAAGATAAAATATTAATACAGAAAATAAAAGAAGTAAATTATAATGACAGGAAATATTTAGGTATACTATTAAAAGATAAACACGATTTGGAAATAAATAATTCAATAGGAATTTATTGTGATAATAAACTAATAAATACTTTTATTGTAGAAGAGAATGGTGGAAATTCTGTATTAATAAAACCGCCGAAATTTAATTATGATAAAAATAAGGAATATTTTTTGCTAAATATGAATTTACAGAATAATATCTTAATAAACTACTCCTTAAATAATTAGATAATATATTATATAAATGAATAAAGAAAAATTATTTTTAGAAATTATGTATTTATTTTCTTCTTCTCAGAATGTATTATTTTATATTTTTGTAATGATAACACTTATTGATTTTAATTTGTATTCTTTAATTTTAATATTAATCACATTCTTAAAAACATTCGTTTCAAGATTAGTTAAGAAAAAAGTTAGTAAATATAAAATAGGTGAAAGACCTAAAAAAGCTTACAATTGTAATACATATAATTGCGGTGGTAAATCAACAAGTGGAGGTTTTCCCAGCGGGCATATGATGATATTGGGAATAATAACCCCTATAATCTTATTACAGACAGATAATCCCAAGATATTAAGATTAATGGCATTAGTAATATTTACAACAGCATTAGGCAGATACTATACGAATTGTCATACATTAATTCAAATATTAAGTGGTTTAATTATTGGTTTAATTATTGGTTATTTGTTATATAATGTTGATTTATATATTGAATTAAATTGGAAATTATATAAAGATGAAAAAGTTAAGTTTTTTAATAAAATAAAAGAAACTATTCCTGAATAAATAATTCACCGTCTAATATTATAATTGGATTTTCATTAACTATTTTCCAAGAATCTTCTTCATAAAGTGAATAAGGATAAATTTTCTGAATACATTTATCCGATAAAATTGTATCTTGACCCATATAAAAGAAAGAATCATTCACATTATATTTTAATTTATATCCTTCTAAATATCCTTGTTTTATTATTTTTTCAAGAGTAGGAAATTTCTGTTTATCAATATAATCTGTGATAATATCTCTGGGTATATTATAAATTTCTTGAAAAACCGAAAATTCTTTATCTAATTTCTTGTTGTAAGGATGTGTTGCATCTGTATTTAATAAAGCCATATTCGTATCAATGTAAACATCACATATTCTCTTTCCGTTTTCTCTGAGATATCTTATATCTATTTTTTCTGTTTTTTTATCAGTTTTATATTCATAATATAAATAAATATTGTGATCACTATCGTCACTCTTAGCCGAAATTACATATAAATCATCTTTAACCTTGTAAATATATTTAGATTTCAGTTGAATGATATCTGTGTGCTCTAAGACTTTCGCTCCAATACCCGGAAAATAGGCAATTTCACCTGTTAATTTATCTGAAAATCTTATACATTTATCATTTAATTCGGGATCGTCTGTTGTATGTTGGATACAATCAAGTGCTGACTCTTTAATAACATCCGTTATCTGTAAAGAAAATCTATATTTTCTTTCCATTGTCTGAAATAAATTTTCATCTGCCGTTTCTCCTCCATAATTAACGTTCACTCTAATAAGATCTTCTATAAGTTCAAGTATTTCTCGGTTTGATTCCTTTGATAATTCGGACTTAATGTTTTCCTTTTTCCATCCTTTGGGGATTGACCAATTTTCTCTTTTAGATATATCATCATAAATATCTTCCGGATTCAAGCCTCCGGGTATAGTCGCTAAATAAATATATTGCTCGACATTTTGTTTTTCTTTGGGTAACCATGGATTCTTAGGATCTTTACCCGTATGAGATCTCATACGGATAGCTCTTCCTAAAACTTGATCTATTCTCACATAATTCCAATAGGGTTCTAATATATGAACTTGTCTCACGCATGTTAAAGATATTCCTTCAGCACCGGCACTAGAAATAATCATTACCTGACAATAATCACCATAAATATTCTTTTCATCATTAAAATACAATTTACTTTTTCTTCTTTCATCGGGGGATTCCGAACCTGTGATAAATGTATATCTTAAACTTTTACTTTCTGGTAAATTTTCGGTATTTAATTTAGAATAACCATTACACTGAAGCATAAGTTCGAATGCTTCGGAACCTGCATCACTTCTAAAATCACTATAAAAGAGTATTTTACCGGTTGGTTTTTTATCTTTAATAAATCTCTGCATATTTTTATAGATTTCTAAAAATTTAGGAGAATAATCATTTAATGATTTATCATGTCTAAATAATTTATTATCTTTAATCTTATTATATTCTACTTGTTTAAATCTTTCAATTTCCTTGGTTCTTTCTTTAGATGCTTCTTTATCCTTAAAATTCTTTTTCATCATTCTAAAATTTTCTTCATCATTAAATACAACATTACATGCTTGCCTTGTCCTGATACTATAATGATGAATAATATCATCCCATTCATTCCTCCCTCTCTGCATTTCTTCAATTTTTTCCTGCCATTCTAATCCTTTCTGATAATTTTTGAATTGTATTTCACTTAAAGGACATTGTACTATATTAAGATTTTTAACAATTGAGTAATATTTATAAGTTTCATCTTTAATATGAGGTTTTAAAACTTCTGGCATATAGACAATTGAAGATCTATCAATTGGATAATATGAAGTTAATCCCATGAGCATACGTTTTAATAAGATCTTTTTCTTTTCGGGGATAATATCTCCATTTTCGAAGAAATAACTCATAAAATGTTCATGTCTTGTAGTATCTATAATCTCATCATTTTCATAAATATCAAATAATTTCTGATGTCTATTAAAAGATATATCTAATTCTTTATCAAAAACGAATCTTTCACCCAGTCTAATCTGTCTTATCTCTTTCTGTGAAAGACCTTTAAATTGTGTATGAGTCGGTGAAATATCTTTTTTATCAAAAACCTTATGAAGACTTTTATAAATAAATTCTATAAAATCATCGAAATCACCCGTATTAGCTTTCACTGAATAAACAATATTTTTCTCTTCATCTTTAACAGATTTAAAATTAGTTTTTTCTTGAATAAAAGATATAACTAATTTACCTTCTTTCGTATCAACATGAAATAATTCAATAGGAGATCCTCTATCATAAAGTATTTCTTCTAATTTTTCATTCGCTTCATCAATACCTATATCAGTTTTAACGGTGAAAGAATAAATCTTAATTAAACCCTTTAACATGTTATATAAGATTGCTATCTCACACGGTTTATTAATCACGGGAGTACCTGATAAAAATATTAACTTAGTATTTTCCGAGTTAACTATCCAATTATAAAATACCTTAGATCTACGTGATTCCGGAGAGTTCTGTTTCTCTGGGTCTGGGTTATCATTTAATATCTGTCTAACAAGATTGTGAACTTCATCAACGATTAAGACTTCATTATAAAAAGGTGAATCTACATAATGTTCTCGAATATTTCTTTTTAATTTTTTTTCTAAAGAATCAACTATTCTCTTATTATGGGTATTTAATTTTTTCTGTTCTTCTGGATCAAGTAATAAATCATATTCATCATCTTCATCTTCTTCTTCAATGAAATCTTGTAATTTTGAATCTTTAACTTTCGGGAAAGGATTATAATGAATAAAATTGTATTTTTTCTCAATTAAGAAATTTAATTGTTGTTCTAAATAAATTCTTTCATTATAAGTAAAAAGATCTTCCTCACCCTCTTCTATAATGAATTTTTTACCATTGGGGTCGGGTAACCATACACCCGAAAGAGTGTTAATTTCCTTTTCCATTTCTTTTATTTCTAATTTATCTGTATCAGGATTTTCGTTTAACATTTTAGATTTTATTGTATTTTTTGTCTTTCTTAGAATTATTTTTCTGTTTTTAGCATTTAAGTTATATTTTTCATCTAATTCGTTGATCATTTCATTATCTGTAATTTCTTTATCACTATATAATCTCCACAGACCCCCCTTATTTAATTCCTCCCTACCCCATGTTTGAACTTCCTTTATGAATTCTGTTTCGAGGGACGCAGGTAAAAGAGTATTAATTTTAAGTTCTGTCGATAAACCCTCGGCTAAAGAAACAGCGGATGCCGTTTTACCCGTACCGAGACCATGATAAACCAGGACCCCCCTATAGGGTGTATCAAGTGATAAATATTCCCCGATTAAAAGTTGATATATCTGTAAAGGTGAATCAGGTTTTAATTTTTCAATTCTCTTATAAAGATCATTATTAACCCAATTAACGAATGCCTTTCTATTCTGAGACACGGTCTTGAGGTCTTCTAATTCTATATGAATATCTTCTTCATCCGATGATTCTATTTCTTCTCCTTCTTCTTTTTCTTCTGAGAAAGGATCAATGACCAAATTAGTTAAATTATCCACCAATTGTTTTCGCCCATCATCCATTGCATGAATATATTGATCTTCATCTTCTACAAGTTTCTTCAAATTTTCATCATTAATAACTATATTATCACCATTAGCAAGTATAAGGACATTAGTATTTTCTTTATCAATATAACCTTTAAAATCTTTATATTCAATTAATTTCGCATTATAAGGTTCTAATTGTTTTTCAATATCTTCTTTTTCTTTTTTTCTTCTTTCTATTTCTCTTTCTTTATTCCTTTCATATTCTTTTAATCCCTGACCGGGTTCATCATCCAACGATTCTTCTACGGGATTAATATTCGGTAATCCCGTCCCTTCTCCTTCATCTTTTGATTCTTCTATCTTGGATTCTTTCAATGCTTTTTCGTATTTCTTCTTTTTCGTGATTAACCATACTTGCCAGTTTCTTTTCGGTGCTATTTTCTTTAATTCTTTATCATATTTTTTTATAAATTCTTCAAGATTATCTTTTTTTATTTTTTTAATTTTCTTAAAATGTTTTTTTAAAAGATCTACTATTTCATCATTACCGAAAATTTCTTTTTCTAAATCGGACATTATTATATTATGATATTATAATTTATTTAAGAAATAACTCTATAATGAATTAAAGTATTCTTAGAGACATCTTGTTCTGCTTTTTTCTTGGTATTACCTGAACCTTGAATTTTTTTATTTTCCTCATTGGGTAAAATAATAAAAGAAATGAAATTATTCGTTTCTTCGTTTTTAACTGTTTCATATTTCACTTGAATAGAGAAATTCTTCTGAAAATATCTTAAAATCTGATCTTTATAATTATTATCATTCTGTATTAGATCTGAAATATCTACATAATTCTGAATAATTGTAATTATAAATTTTTCAATAAGGTTATAATCTCTTGAATCACAATAAAGGGCACCAATGAAAGCTTCGAATACATCTTCTAATATACGTTCATTTTCTCTTCCATTACAATTATCTTCAATATGTTTAGATATAATCATATATTCTTGGAAATTCATACATTTAGATAGATAAGCCAATTGTTCACCACACACTAATCTAATCTTTAATTTAGTTAAAAACCCTTCATCTTTTAAATGTTCATTGACATATCTTGAATATAGATAATTACTAACAATACAACCCAAGAAAGAATCTCCTAGAAATTCCAATGTTTCATATGAATTATTAGAAAGAGATAAACAATTATCTGGTTTAGTGTATTCTTCATAATCTTTCATTTCACAATAAGATGAATGAATAAATGCCTTTTGAAATAATGATAAATCTTTAATTTTATAATCTTGAATATCATGTTTATTCAGAATATTCAAGACTTCATCAGAAGTAATTAATTTATTGATGTTATTGTACGGATCCGATTTAAATCTGTTATCCATTTTATTATAACTTATAGTTTTAGTTTTAAATAATTTAAGCATATTTTAAGCATAATTTAAGCCGAGCAAGATTCACCGAGCTCCAATGGTCTTCTGGGGAGATCGGGTCCAATGGTAGTATTCATCCAGGGACTAACATTAACCTGAGGATTCGGTGGTTCAGATCTTAATTGAACATTGGCATTCCTTAGACTCTGACCAATGGTATTAATACCAATATGAGAACCGGCATCTAATAGATTAACATCGGCCAAGATACCTTCACCAATGGGTTGTGCGATATTAAATTCTTGGATTGCCTTACTTTCTTGTGCCGGTAGAAGATCTTCGGGTTTTAATGCTGGTTGAGGATAGCAAGTGGACGGAGTACGACTTAGATTATCGACACCCTGAGGTTGTTCAATCGTTTCAAGATCGGAAACCGGGGCCGGACCATCTAATCCACTTTCAACCGGGGCAGGACCATCACCCGAACCACCGAAACCGCTATTCATAAAGGAATCCATTCCTAAATATGGTGCTAAACCTATATCCATTACACAATTCTGAATAACTGCTAAAAGAAGAACACCCACAATGATACAGACAATCGGATTCTTTTTGCAATCAGAAACGAAACTATCAAAACTCATTTTATATATATACAATACAAAAAAAATTTTACAAGTTTTTTAATTCTCCCTGTAATTTTAATATTTTTTCTTCTAATTCTTTTTTATGAATTATTTTCTGATGTTCTAATTCTTTCTGTTTTAACATTTCTTGAATAATTTCTTCATCTAAAATATCTTTATCTGATTCAACTGGTTCCTCATCTTCAATAACACATTCTTGAATAATATTATATTTTTCTTCATTTGATAATACTTTAATCTGAGAAATATAGCAATCACAATAATAATGATGTTTTAAAAACTTAAGACCTTTTACATGTAAAATAAAAATAATCTCACAATCTTTATCTAATTTAGATACATCCAAGCAGATCTTTTTCTGATCATAAATTTGACACTGAACTTTATTTTTAATTGTTGGAATCTTAAAAGAAAAACTTGGTTTCGAATCCTTTTTAACAGGTCTGGTAGTGCGTTTATACATATCATCAATTAATTGTAATGGAATTTCTTTTCCGAACCATTCTTTATTTTTCTTAAAAGTTTCTTTAATATTTCTGTCTTCTAAATTTAAAAAGAAATCATAAAAACTAAAATCCATAGAAAGAGTTTCACAATCTAAATTATTATTTCCATTTTTAATATTCTCTACAACTGAAGAAGAACATTTCATTTTAGGACTCTGAATATGAAATGGTTCATTCTTATAATCAATTGGCGAATAGTAAAATGTACCATTTTTCTGGGGTTTTTCATAATTAATTTTCTTAATATCTACATCCGAATGCTTACAGATACTCATATTATAAATATTTTTAGAAGAAATAATTTTCTGTAAAACGTATTTTTTTTTTATATTGCTAAATATAATGAAAAGAGGTTCAAAAAGAAAGACTTATAAAAGAAAGACTTATAAAAGAAAGACTTATAAAAGAAAGACTTATAAAAGAAAGACTTATAAGAAATCTTATAAGAAATCAACTCTAAAAGAAATAAATAAAAAAAGGAAATCTAAGAAAAGAAAATCTAAAAAAAGAAAATTAATAGGTGGTGAGGAAAATGAAGCAGAAGAATTATGCGGCGGCAGCCCTCCCCGTTGGAAAACATCCAAATATAAAAGCCTCGATGAATGCATAATTGATATTGAACAAAAACTGGAATTAAGGGCGGAGGCGGAAGCTGCGGAAGAGAAAGCGGAAGCTGCGGAAGAGAAAGCGGCCGCTGCGAGGGCTGCTGCGGCGGAGGCGAAGGCGGTGGAAGAGAAAGCGGCCGCTGCGAGGGCTGCTGCTGCTGCTGCGGCGGCGCGCACACCCGAAGGAATGACTGAATGGCTAAATTCAATCACCACCAAACCTATTGAAAATCTTCGGGGGAAAGTCTATGACCCTACTAAAAATCTTCAACCGGGGATAAATCAATACCAAGGACCCACAGAAATGTTCCCCGGTACGAGTGTGAAATATCCTTACATGGCATCAATGGCCGACGCTTATAAGGAAGAACTAAAGGAACTTCATGGGGAACTGGCATCTACCGCCGTTGGTCCCTTAGAGGATTTTGACTTAATAGAAAGGTATTGGTCTTGAGGGATATTTAAACAAATTTACGGGCGTCGGCGCCAGTCCTGAAAAAGAGAAAAAATATAGACAATTGTGGTCATCCGTACACGATGAAGTGTTCCCCCCATGGACACATGCCGACCCAAGTGAACCGGATGCGGTTTTTTATAAAGTTAAGTTAGGAGATCAGTATTTCAGAGTTAGATATAGCGATGTCAACAAGGCCCACACTACGTTACTCGGTAGTCAACTTTACAGAGAAGCTTTAAAAGGTGGCCAATTGTACCCCGAAATAATGCCAAGAATGCCCGATGCCCGCAAGGTTATGGCAGGAACTAAGGGGTTATCCAGAAAACAAAAAGATAATCGCGCCAAGGGCATTCGAGCATGGTTCGATCAATTAATCATGTTGTACGATACGCGTCTCGGGTCGGATAGTTGGAAGGAAATGTTCCGGGAGCCCCTTGATACTATTAGGTTTTGCGGAGTGGATGGTTGCCAGGAAGTATTGAATAACCCTCTTCGGCGAATCTAACGCTCAGTATAATTCACGTTTAACGATCTTATAATAGAGTTTATAATATTACAATAAATGAATAACTTTACATTTCCATTTCGCATAAAATTTATCATTCATTTTCCATATCTTATCTAAATAAATATCACATTCCATAGGTGTAAAACCTTGTATCTGGAATAAATTAACAGTATCCGAATAATCGGAATAAAGTTCTGTCTGAAATCTATTATAACTAAATGGTAACTTAACACTTAAGTTAGGTTCATATTTACCTTTCTTGTCTTGTTTAATCTGTGTAATAAATCTATCCGCGTCTTGTTCAGTTAAACCTAAATGTTTCATACATTCGAATTCTGTCCTCTGTATGAAATCATAAAAGTATTTCATGGTTGAATCTTCTTTTAGATTCATAAATTGGAGACTTATATTAAAGTTTGTGCCACTTTTCTGTACTCCGAATAAACATTTCATTGGTGGGGTAGTCACATAAAGAAATAAATTTCTACCTATTTTAAGTTGTAAATGACCGAAACAAGGATCATCTTTAATACATCCTTCACATTGAGAATAAGTTTTTTCACTCTGTTTCAGACTCATATCATCGCATAAGTATGGAATAGTTGAAAGATTCTGTAATTTTATTTTATCACAAGTTACATTTTTAATCTTGGACATTTATAATATAAAGTAATCATTATTTTAAGTATTATGGATAATATTTAACGATTATAAGCAACAACTGATTTCCTTCTAGTTAAATTATTCCACAATGAATTACAAGGAGTTCCCTCTTGAGGTTTTAAACAATTATCGGGGACAGGTTTATTAGAACCCCAATAAGCGGAAGATTCTTCTTTCAAGCACTTCTGAAAATAATTACCGAAATTATTACTCTGTCCATATGGATTACATTGTGGTTTTTCTCCTGTTTCTTTATATTCGTTGGTTATCTTAGAATAAAGATTTTGGCCCGTACCTTCAACTTTCGCATAAGTATTCATTATACTTTTAAAATTAAAATAATTCTTATAAATATAATGAAAAGAATTGGAATCATAATAGGTTCCGAAACATGCCCCCCAGAGGATGAAATGAAAGACTTAAGAAAATATTATAGAAAACATAAGAAACAATTTGATGAATCCTTGAAATTTTTAGGATTAGAAGGTGTGGAAAGTCTTTCATATGATGTTCAGATTTTTTCTTGGTTACATAAGAATGCCCCTAAAAATGTAGAAATAGTTCCTCTATGGAAACTTAATTTCACTAAGAAAGATTTAGATTCACTTGATTTCGTTTTCGCACTATATGAATGTACATATTCATTTTTAGATTACGGAGCCGATGGCATTAAGAAATTATTTAGTCTTCTTAAAAATACTAAGACAGAAGTTCAACCAACCCATGATCTCCAGAAATTCGTAATGGAAAAAAATAGATATATGAAATATTTAAAAAAGAATGGATTCCCTATCTTAGATACTATTTACTTTAATATTGAAACTTATAAAAAGAATAAATCTTCTGGTAAAAAAGTATACGAACAAGCTATTAAAAAGTTCCCTGGACCAATATTCTGTAAACCTGAACTAGGAGCATTTACAGTTGGAAGTAAATTATTCCATAAACCAACGTATAAACATTTTCAGATTTATCTTGATAAATTGGTAAAATCTAATTATAAAAAACTATTAATCCAAGAATATATCCCCGAATTCCTTAAATATCATGAAATAAAAACTATATGGATTAACGGTAAATTCCAATATGCTTATGGAGTGAAAGCTACAAGTGATAGTGATGATAAATATGTTACACAGAGTAAATTAGATCAATCATTACTTAAAAAACTTAATAAAAGTGGTCAAGATGTTATTAAATGTATAAAAAAAGATTTCGGATTACCTTTTCTCCTAAGAATAGATTGGGGTTGCTGTTTACCCAATGATAATGTATGTAGAGATTTCTTTTTAAATGAAATTGAGTGCTGTCCCGCTATGGTAGCGGATGATTGCGAGGGACCGGATCCATTTGATAAATTATCGAAAGAAATAATCAAGATGGTTTAAATTATTAAAATATTTTAAGTAACCTTAAGGGATTTTTATATGTTATGTAATTGAGTTTATCTATTAAATTTTTCTGAAGACCAACTAAAACTATACCCTGTATTAAATCTTGAATATTTTCATCATGTTTAAATTTATTCAAAAGTAAAACCGTAATATATTTCCAAAATATGGTTAAAACTAATATGTGTAAAAATATTTCAAGTAAAATCTCATAATCATTTTTATTTTTATTTAACGGACCAAAATAATGATCAATTAAAGGGGAAAAAATTAATATAGGCACGAAATTAATTATTAATATTTTAGATTGTTTTAATAAATTTAGAATAAATTTATTAAAAAACATTATAAACTTTAATAGAAAAATAATAAAACATATTTTAAGCACAAGTCAATCACATATATTACTGGTCAACCTTAAAGGGACCAATTACATAAAATTATAGTGATCATATTGCTTAAACTTAAATAATTTCTGGATAACAATTGGAGGTTGTTTTCACCTTTCAGATAAAAAAATTATATTTACCCTGAATTGATAATAAATCTCAGTCTATCAATTGATATTTATATCATTTTATTTTTTATCTTTAAACTTATCAATTTTAAATTGTCTATTATTCCTTTTATTATAATTATCGACGAATTTTTTTCGTGTCTCTTTTATGAACTCTTTTTCTTCTTCATCATCATCTGAATCATAGTTATATTTCTCTGTGGCTATTTTTTCTAATTCAATCCTGTTATTCAATTCAATCAGTGTTTTAAAAAGATCCATATTTTTTAATATTATTTATAAATATAATATCAAATTTATTGCTGAATACACCCAGGGGAAACCTCTTCACCATTATTTTCTTCAATGAATTCTTTTACAACATCCTCTTTATCTTTATAATGATATGCTACTAATGAATTTTCTTTTTTATCATCAGTATAATTAAATATTTTTTTTAAGATATCTATTCTCTTAGAATCCATTTTTGTTGGAAATAATATATTAAAATCTATAATAAGATCTCCATATTCCCCATCTTCTGTATTATCAGTTAAAGATACCTTTTCTCCTTCTTTAATCGGCATACCCTTACCCAATACTTTAAATAGTGAATTCGGTTTAATAATCGTATCAATAGTTATATCTATAAGACCTCCTAAATGTTCTAATGTTATATTACATCCACATAATGATTCTGCAAGAGAAATAGTATGTTCGATATATAAATCATCCTCTTTTCTTTTATATAATTCATGGGATTGTTCGACAACTTGAATAACAAGATCTTCTACAATATTTAATTCGGGTATAAAATTACCCCCTTCTTTTACTACAATATTATCTCCATGTTTAGAACCTCGTTTAATATTAATAACATACTTAGTATTTTTCATAGAACCATTTCTATCTCTGTGATCAATTGTAAATTCTTTTTTAGTTCCATTATATAATTCATTTAATGTTAGATTTAGTGGATAAGTCATTTTAGATTGCATATTGAATCCAGGAGGAAATGGTCCAGAACTTAAATCGGAAAACATAAATATATTACCACCTCTCATCTGACTTGTAAAATCAACATTAAACATTGTCTGAAATAAATCCATCGGACTTGTAAATCCTTCGGATTGTTCGGAAACAGCTTCATAACCGAATTGGTCGTAAATCTTTTTTTTATCTTTTTTACTTAATATTTCGTAGGCTTCACTTATATCTTTAAACTTAGAAATAGCATCAGGATCTTTATTTTTATCAGGGTGATATTTAAAAGCAAGTTTTTTATAAGATTTGGAGATTTCTTTTTCTTCTGCATCTTTAGGAACATTTAAAATAGAATAAAGATCTTTCATTATTTTTATACAATCTTATATTTTAGATTTTTAAACTAAAATATACAATCTTATATTTTAGATTTTTAAACTAAATTTTATATATATATATATATAAATGGATTCACAGGTTGAAGATACAACTACAAGCATGAATATTGGAGGTAAATACTCGGTCGATGTCTTGGGGGAGGTTCCCCCCAGAAAAATTGAATTTGAAATTGAAGGAGAAAAAAATGTGCCACCAAAATTTACGAATATGGATTCTCAGTATAAGATTAAAATAACTGATTCATACGAAGGAGCTAATTGGATGCTTAAAGTACACGACCCAGGCTCCGCCCGCGCGGGATATCGTCCGTACCTTAGGGTCGAAAATGGAAGACTAAACATAAATGGTATCATGGTCGATAATTTAAAAAAAATTTCACAGGGGGGGGGAAGGAAGAATAAAGTTTTCAAGCAAAGATTAAGAAAATCAAAAGTAAGAAAGAGTAAAAGAACTAAGAAAAGAACTCGTAAGAGAAAATCCAAGAAATATTCGCGGAAAACAAGGAGATCTTTTATTAAGAAATCCCGAAAAAAATAATCGTAAACTTAAGGGTGGGGCACACGCAAGCCAACTCTCGCAAAGTACTGAACATATAATATTTTTAACGGTTAGGGACATGGGGGGGGCTGGTCGTGTTCCCTTCTATGGGGAGTTATCCATTAATACTACTATCAGTGAGTTAAAGGAGGTAATTAAGAAGCGGGACCCTCAAGTTCGGAATAGCCAATTTAATCTATATAAAACAAAAGAGAAGTGGTGGCCGGCCTTGTATGGGTGGAAACTGGAAAGAACGACACCACTGGTTGATGAAGGGGAAACATTACAAGGTTATGGTATTTCAGACGGTAGTAGCATTGAGATAGAAATTGTATAGCCCCAAACCTCAGGTGCAGGCGATGCCACCCCAAATCAGGCTTAGACCTTGATTTTATGGTACCCAATGAATAGGTCTATAAACTTAATTATATGATTAAATAATTAATAATATAAAAAGTTCCCAAACTATACATTATTACGAAAGCATAATTAATATCCAAAGTATCACAAGTCCATAGGGTCTTTTTATGAAAAGGATTTAATAAAAATCCTAAAAGACTACTAAAATTAAAAGTTTTTTTACCTTTACTATTTTCTCTTATTAAGATATTCGTAACAGAGTATTCGGACCATGTTATGAATATAATTGTTATAATTGAAATATAGATGATTATATTCATCAATATGTTTATTTATAGTTCATAATTTATAATTCTTAAATAATTTTCTATTCTATACTATAAAATGTTAAATTGTATGAATATTGGTATTCTTTTAGTTTATGCTTTTATATTATTCAAGGTTCTAAAGAAAGAACAGAAGATGGAAATGTTTATTCTAACAGGCGTTGCTTTCTTCCTTTTAAATAATACAGAAGGTTTCACAGATTCTGATGTAGCCAGTGATTTAGCACAAGATGGTTCGGACACAACCGGTTCAAGTAATTCTGGTTCTGATAGTGTAGCACAAGATCTTGTTAATCCCGGTAATATTAATTCCAATAATGTAAATGATGATGGAGGTAAAGTTGAACCTAATCCACTTGTGTCTGCAATGAATATGGGTCCATACGATGGTATCTGCTTAAAGACCGGTAATAAAGAATACTGGATGAAATCTCCCGATGATACATCCTTAGTACCGAATGATACTCTTTATTCTTATTTAGGCAGCCAAGGTCCAGTGAAGATGAGACTAAGTGATCAATCCGCATTAATTGGTCCACCGGTCGATGGCGTCAAGGGATCCGATGAAAAAATGTTTATGTTCGCTAATAATAAGACTAGTTTAGCATGCTGCCCGTCCACCTTTTCTACGAGCACTGGTTGTGTATGCACTACCGAAAATCAGAGAGATTTCATAGCTGGTAGAGGAGTTTTACCGGCATATGAAAACTCTAATGAATCTAATGCGGAATTTTAAAAAATAGTATAAGATAATATTAAAAAATTTATTAAAAATTTGATTTTTAATACTTAAAGAAACCTGTAAATAAATTATAACAACGAATAAATATGTCTGTCAATGGAGTTACTGATAGCAATAAAGATTTAAAGATACAAGATGATAAAGAAGAAAA
>Ga0206130_10002067_pt1 | contig 28495 bp, 20 predicted proteins | sample Helgoland_Spring_9_FD_148637 | JGI IMG/M metagenome (GOLD analysis project Ga0206130, IMG submission 148637) | Pelagic subsurface seawater microbial communities from Kabeltonne, Helgoland, North Sea - Helgoland_Spring_Bloom_20160512_1 | ecosystem: Environmental > Aquatic > Marine > Epipelagic ...
AATAAAGAAGTTGCGCCACAAGTAGCTACAGGTCGCCATATGGTTGTAATGGGTGACACCTATCAGCTCATAGCTCAGAAGCACAACGTCTCGGAAAAGGCTTTACGTGCTCTGAATGGTAATGCCGCACTACGTGCGGGGGTCGTGCTTGATCTTCCTGCTGAGCTATCTGCTCGTCCGGTAAATCCTGCTCCTGCCAGAGTCGCTGAAAAACCAGCAGCAGAACCAAAAGCAAAGGCAATGCCGAAATCAAAGCCTCAAGGTGTGACTCAGGCAGAGCAAAAGGCAGTTGAGATTAAACCAAAGAAGCCGGCTCAGCTAGTGAAAGCTTCTGCCGTAAAGCCAGCACCTACTCCAGACGCGGGTGTCGCGAGTAAACCAGCCCACGATGTCAGCAATGCGCCGAAGGCAATGGTCATTGAGCCAGCTGTCCGCGATAGTGGTAAAACTTACACCATTCAACCTGGAGATACTCTGTGGGGTATTTCAAGTCGATTGAAGGCATCTCGTGATGATATACTTGAGCTTAATCAAATCAAAGATGCGAACAAGCTCTACGCAGGGCGTACCATTAAGATACCAGCCAAGTAAGTAGCTGGTTCTTGTTGGTTGTAATCATAGCTATTCATTTCCTTATTTATTTCTCATGGGTCAAAAAAATGCCATATTCATTAGCCTTGCGGTTACTGCTTTGGTGACCCTTGGGCTGGTGATGCTCGCTAGCACGAGTTTCTGGAATAAGGATGTGGATGGTTATTCTCTGGTCAAAAAGCAGGCGATGTTTATCGCTATTGGGTTGATTGGAGCAGTAGTTATTTCTAATCTAGATTATCGAAAGCTGCGTTCTCTATGGATTCCAGCACTGATCATTTCTACCACGCTGTTAATACTCTGTTATGTTCCAGGTATTGGACATAAGGTAAATGGTGCTACACGTTGGATCAAAATTCCTGGCTTGCCCCAGTTCCAGCCATCAGAGCTTGCTAAGATTTTCGTGATTATGGCACTCGCGGCTTGGTATTCTCACTACCAAACTGAAGGGCGGAAATTCTTCAAAGGCTTTGTCTCTCCATCGATTCTTTTGGGTGTGCCGGTGCTGCTTATCTTTTTTGAGAAAGATATGGGCACAGCTGCAGCGCTAGCTGCTGCTGGAGCAACTGTGATGTTTGCGGCAGGCACAAGGATTCCTTATTTGGTTGGTAGTTTCATCATTGCCGTTGGAGGTGCAGCCTTGATTATTTTGCAAAACCCAGAGCGAATGGGGAGGATCAATGCCTTATTTGCACTTGAATCTGAGGAGTATCGGCAAGGTGACGGTTATCAGCAACTTCATGGAATTAATGCGTTCATCAAAGGCGGAGTCGAAGGGACGGGATTAGGCAACGGTGTGGGTAAACATGGCTCTCTGCCAATGGCTCACACTGATTTTATATTTCCTGCGATAGGTGAGGAGTTAGGCCTCTGGGCTACGCTGGGAAGTGTGTTTTGTTTTGTTGTGATTCTTGTCTTTGGTCTGGCCATCGCATTGCAGGCAAAGGATGCGTTTGGCAAATTGCTGGCTGTTGGTTTGACTTGTATCATCGTAGTGCCAGCAATGGTGAATATCGGTGTATGCACGGCGGTTTTGCCTAACACAGGTTTGCCGCTGCCGTTTATTAGTTATGGCGGAACGAATATTTTGTTTACGTTATTAGCCGTAGGAATGCTGCTCTCCATTCACCGCCAATCGGCAAGTATTACCGGTACTGAAGTGCCGGTGATAACTCAGAAAAAACAGTGCCTGAGAATCTAAGCTCAAGACTTAGAGGTTATCGCTCAGTGGACGACTCTTGAGAGCTGGGTGTTTCGGCTGACCGAGAGAAGCCCGGATTGGTCAGGGCTTGTAACGTGAAGATCCAAAATGAGATCAGCCCCCAACTCAGACCCAGTACGACCCCGAAGTCGATGATCCCGCGCCATGGGTCGGGGCAAAAAAAGGTAACCGCAACCACGAGGCAAATGATTCCTATCGTAAGAATGTAGGCTGTAAGCTTGGTTTTTCGGTTGGCATGAAAAAACCCCATTGAGAATAAGGGCGCCAGGATAACGCGCACAGGTGTGGGGTTATCTCGTAGGTATTTGATACGTGCTGCGGTGCGGGGCGAGAATTTTTTCTGAAACCCACGGTATCCTTCGGCAACGACCATTAATGAGGCAAAAAGTGTAAGCGCTGTCCATTGCCACGTTGTCAAGCCGCCGTCGATAGCGTTTATCGCATGATGGGAGAGTCCTATAATAGCCCGTAATAAGAGTGCACTGACCCCAATGATCGCCCAAGGAACTCCAATAAAACGTGCGATCATCTGCATGAGCTGATGCTTGGCAATTCAGCACTTCTTGTAAAGGACGGAGCTACAAAAAATCGATTAGTATTGCAACTCCGCGGCTCTCTTGCTCTGTGCGTTTGTAATCGATAGAATAACCATGATAGATAGGTAATTCAGTATGATGTTTGTAATGCTTGAAACGGTGCTCAGTTTATCACCCATTGCTGTGATTTCCGGATTGCTGACCAGCATGCCAATGAGTTGGACAATATAAAGTGCATGCAAGGTCAAACATGACAGCCACCAGACAGAAATTAATTGGCTGAGGTCGCCGCGCATGCCAAAGCTAGCATTACGAATCTGCATCAAGTCAGCATATGGCTTCCAGAGAGAGATGATGGGGATGAAATAATTCCCAACGGCCCTACCAGGGGTCACCTTCATTTTTGGTGGGTTGAGTAACCATGCATTTTTACAAGAGCGATTAAGCCAGAGGTAATAAACAGGAATGCAGGTAAGGTTGACGATGATCGAAGTCACATGGGTCGCCCTGAGTAGCAGGCTGACCTTATGCTGTGGGTTGATTAAGAGAGTGTCAGGGGTAAGCTGATATGCCAGCAAAACAAAGAGCGCTAGCATAGCTGATAGCATCAAGCCCATAAACAAGATGACTTTCAGGACATGGTTGTCGCGAAAGCGACCATAGACGCCAGAGAGCATTGATCTGTCCGAACTTTGAGTCTGTTTGTTGACACCGGGGTTCACTGAGCCGATCAGGGGAGGCTTGGGCAAAGAACGGGAGTGGATTTGTAGTTTAAGCTGAGGGCTTTTTATCCAGATCAAAAGCTTCGTGAACTACGCGGGCTGCGTCTTCGATTTGGCTCTCGCTAACAGTGACAGAAATTTTGATTTCTGAGGTGGAAATCATCCCGATATTGATACCTGCATCTCCCAATGCTTTGAACATTTTGGCAGCTACTCCGGAATGAGAGCGCATACCAATGCCGACCGTGCTGAGCTTTGCTAAAGCCGCTTCGGTCTCGATTTTTGCATTGTCAGAGAGTTCACCAAGCACCGGCTTGAGTGCGGCTTGAGCACGGCCTAGATCGTTGGTGTGCATTGTGAATGAGTGTCGTGCCATGCCATCACTGGCAATATTGGATACGATCATATCAACATTGATCTCGGCGTCTGCGAGGCACCCGAGGATTTTTCCAGAGTGCCCAGGACTGTCTGGGATGTCTGTGATAGTGACGCGGGCTTGGGAGCGCTCGATTGAGACTCCTCTTATAACTACTGCTTCCATGGCTGGGTGTTCTTCGGTTACGATGGTTCCAGGGTTGTCGTTGAGGCTAGAACAGACTTCAAAAACAACACCATATTTTTTGGCAAATTCGACAGAGCGCGACTGCATGACCTTGGTTCCTGACGAGGCCATTTCGAGCATTTCGTCGTAGGATATTTCAGGCAGCTTGCGTGCATTAGATACGATGCGCGGGTCACAAGTGTAGACGCCGTCAACATCGGTTAAGATTTGGCAGACATTGGCGCCCAAAGATGATGCCACGGCAATCGCACTGAGGTCTGAGCCGCCACGCCCAAGTGTTTGAATGAGGCCACCCTTGGTCGTTCCTTGGAATCCAGCAATAATAACTACTTTGCCATCTGCAAGATATTCTTTGATGAGTGAGGGATCGATATCATCAATTCTGCCACGGGTATGACTACCAACGGTCTGGATACCTGCCTGTCGGCCGGTAGCCGATACGGCATCTACTCCCACGCTCTGGAGTGCCATAGCAATGAGTGCAATGGATTGCTGTTCGCCGCTGGATAAAAGAACATCGAGCTCGCGCTCTGGAGCATCAGGATGGAGCTCTTTAGCCATGCCGAGCAATCTGTCAGTGACACCTCCCATAGCGGAAACCACGGCAACTACTTGGTTGCCAGCATCCTGGACGCGCTTGATCCTGGCCGCAACATTGCGGATACGATCCAAGGTTCCAACGGATGACCCGCCATATTTTTGAACAATGAGTGCCATGCTTACTATAATCCGGTTCTTGATCCGGAGGGGGGCGTAGCATAGTCAGCAGCGACTTTACGTCAAGTCTGGGAAGTGGATCTCAATGGATTCTAGTAATGAGCGGGTGATCGCCTTACAGAGCTCTTTTTGCTTTTGATATTGAGTGTTCATGCTATTTCAAGCCCAACTTATTCATTTCATGAGCACCTCCACTGTATCTTCATCCCCGGCGAAACGTAAAAATGCTGTGATTCGTTTGGCGGGATACTCTCAAGACGGTATTCAATCAGTGGGAGCTTTCCTTGCACAGCTGGCTGGATCTACGGCTCAAGAGGTGATGACCTATATGACGATCCCGTCTACTATTTCAGGGGGGCCATCGATTTTTCAAGTGCATCTGGGGTCTGGTAAAGTCTTACACCCGGGAGACGAGGCGGATACCTTGGTAGCATTTTATCAGGATTCCTATGACAACCACCTCGCATCCCTGAAGGATGGGGGTATTTGCTTTTATGATTCTGACAAAGTAGAGGAAATTAAAGAGGAACGTGGAATTGTTCATATTGGGGTGCCGATCACCACGGCTACTATCGAAGCGATTGGAGGCTCAGCCAAAGATCGAGGAAAGAATATTTTTGTATTGGGAATGCTGTGCGCCGTTTATCAGCTAGATCGTAAGACAATCAGCTCGATCATAGCTAAGAAGTTTGGCGGGAAATCTGAGGACATACTGCGCAATGCTATGCTTGCTTTTGATGCCGGTTACATGTGGCCAGTGCACGACATTAATCACATGCCTATGGCCCCAGGTGAAAATGCCGACGAAAATAGAATTTCCACAGATGGCAATACGATGCTTGCGCTTGGCCTCATTGCTGGTGGATGTCGTTATGGGGCAGGATATCCCATTACGCCATGGACAACGATCATGGAGCAGCTTCGATCTGAGCTGCCGAAGTATGGCGGTATGTTTATCCAATGCGAGGATGAGCTTGCTGCTGTATCACTGGCTATTGGTGCAGCCTATTCAGGGCATTTGGCCATCACAGGATCGTCTGGCCCTGGCCTCGCCCTCAAAGCAGAGGCAATGGGATATGCCTCAATGGCAGAATTGCCATTGATTGTCGTCAATATCCAGCGAGGCGGTCCATCTACAGGCATGCCTACCTCTGTTGAGCAATCTGATTTGATGCAGGCTATTTATGGCTCGCATGGTGACGCTCCACGTGTGGTATTGGCGCCACGCAATGTTGAGGATTGCTTTTACACAGCGGCGGAAGCTTGTCGTATAGCTCGCGAGTATTCGACGCCGGTGGTGATTCTCTCTGACCAAGCTATAGCTACTCGAATCGAAGCATTTTCAGAGCCTGACCTCGAGAAGCATTGGGTCGATCCTGTACTGGACCTTGCAGAGCGAGATGGAGATTTTAAACCTTACCCGATTGACCAAATCACGCGTCATTCTCCCCCTGGGTCTCGTTCTGCAGAGGGTAAATACCCTGTCGTAACCGGTCTTGAGCATGATGAGTGGGGTCATCCATCTGGAAATCCTGAAAACCATGCCGCGATGACGGCGAAGCGTCGCAATAAACTGATCAAGCTGGCTGCATCACTGCCAAAGCCAGATTTTTATGGTGATGATGGAGGGGATATACTCTTTGTTGGCTGGGGTTCGACTTATGGGCCCATTCACGAAGCTACTGATATATTGCGGGAGGCTGGTCATAAGGTAGGCTCCTTGCACATCCGTCATATCCATCCGTTGAGGACTGATCTTGGAGAGATTTTCAAGAATTATACCCACGTTGTCGTCCCAGAGATGAATGACTCTGGGGTATATGGAATGGGGCAATTAGCAGCATTACTCCGCGCAGTTACCTGTGATGCACGCATCTGCTCTATGAACAAGACCATGGGCATTACTTTCCGTGTCAGTGAGATTATTGACAAGGCTCATCAACTTCTTGCCAAGTAATTATCCGTTCTTACTATTAATTTATCCATCACGCTATGTCCGCTCCTACCGAAAAACCGACGAAGAAGCAGCTTAAGGCCGATCATCCCACTTGGTGCCCAGGCTGTGGAGATTTCGCCGTGCTCGCTTCGTTCTTTAATGTGGTCCAGAAATTGGGAATTCCACATGAGAAAATTGTTTGTGTTGCAGGTATTGGCTGTTCATCACGGTTTCCCTATTTCGTGAATACTCATGGCATACACTTCATTCACGGTCGCGCCTTGCCCTTGGCTACTGGAATTTCTCTTTCTCGGCCAGATCTTCATGTGTTCGTCTTTGGCGGTGATGGTGATGGATACTCAATAGGAGGCAACCATCTTAATCACGCTGCGAGAAAAAATGTGAATCTTTCTTATGTGGTGATGGATAACCAAGTCTACGGACTCACTAAAAATCAAACTAGTCCGACAACCCCTATTGGGCGCCGCTCAAAGACTGACCCGAGAGGATCTATCGATCTGCCCATCAATCCCATGTCACAGCTTGTCGCCTCTGGCGCCACCTTCATTGCCCGCACGCATGCGGTTCAAGTTAAACACATGAATGAGATGTTTGAACGTGCCATTCTTCATCCAGGATTTGCTGTAGTGGAGACTCTCTCTGAGTGCACGATGTTTTATCCCGGCGCTTTTGATGATGGTATACCACGCAAGGGGGGAACGTTTGATCTCGTTGATGAGTCAGCCAGAGACATGACGTCTACTTCTGAGGCGATGGCTCTTGCGGAAGAGACTGAGCATGCTCCTCCGGGTAAATTTGGTGTCTATCTGGAAAGTCATCGTCCGACAAAGAATGAGCTGGAAAATCAATGGCTCATTGATGCTCAAGCCAAGACAGCTGACCTAGTCCAGAAAGATTTACTACGTCAAAGATTTGCAGCAATGCGCTAAAAAAATAAACAACAAATAATACAATAGATATGAAAACTGAAACCATTTGCCTCCACGGCGGCCAGCAACCTGACCCTAGTACCAATGCATGTGCCGTCCCCGTTTACCGCACGAGCTCCTTTGTTTTTGACTCCACAGAGCACGCAGCCAACCTCTTTGCGCTCAAAGAACTGGGGAATATCTACACGCGTTTAATGAATCCAACCACCGACGTGCTAGAAAAGCGTGTGTGTTTATTGGAGGGTGCTCATGAAATGGCGGGCCTTGGTTTTGCATCTGGAACAGCGGCGATTTTTAACAGTATTATTAACCTCGCTGAATCTGGAGATAACATTGTTTCTGCCCGCAATCTCTATGGTGGAAGTTACACCATGTTTAATGACATACTGCCCAAAATGGGTATTGATGTGAGCTTGGTGGACTCGACTGACCCCGCTCATTTTGAGGCGGCGATCAATGACAAAACCCGTGCGTTGTTCTGCGAAACAGTCTCAAATCCAGCACTAGAAGTCGCCGACCTCGAAGCGATCGCGGCCATAGCACACGCGCATGGCCTGCCTCTGATTGTTGATGCTACATTCTCCACACCTTACCTAACACGTCCACTCGACCATGGGGCTGATATTGTGATTCACTCACTCACTAAGTGGTTTGGTGGTCATGGCGTTGGCTTAGGCGGTATCGTGGTAGACTCTGGTAAATTCAACTGGGCTGGGGGTAAGCATCCGCTCTTTGATGAGCCTGATAATTCATATCACGGGTTGCGTTGGGGGCATGACTTACCAGAACCACTCGCGCCACTGGCATTTATTCTGCGCATGCGCACGGTGCCATTGCGTAATCTAGGTGCGTGTATCAGCCCTGACAATTCGTGGCAGTTCCTCCAGGGTATCGAGACTTTACCTCTTCGCATGGATAAGCATTCTGAGAATGCGCTCAAGGTGGCTGAGTTTCTGAAAAATCATGATGCGGTTGAGTGGGTTCGTTTCCCAGGTTTAGTTGATGATCCAGAATACGATCGCTGCCAGAAGTATCTCAATGGCAAAGGTGGTGGTATGGTTGTTTTTGAATTGAAAGATGGTAGCGATGCAGGTCAAAAGTTTATCGAATCACTGAAGCTATTTTTGCACCTAGCCAATGTGGGAGATGCAAAGAGTCTGGCGATTCACCCAGCAACGACCACGCATAGTCAACTTAGTGCTGAGCAGCAGCTTGAAGGCGGGATTACTCCCGGCCTTATAAGGCTCAGTGTAGGTATCGAGCACAGCGATGATATTATTGCCGACCTTGATCAAGCACTTGCATCGCTCAAATGATATCTGAGTATGATCGAGTAGACCTCTGCTAATACGGTATTAGCAGAGGTCACTGGTTGACTTTTTTCAGGATGTCATCGGTGATGTCCTCCGTTTCTTTTGCATAAATCAATGGTGATATTGTGCTACTTGAGGCGCCAGATGTGTCGATGACCCAATCATACTGTTGGTCTTGAGCATGTTGCTTAATTATCGCATGAATTTCGCTTAATGATGTTTCAAGAAGGAGCTTCAAATCTTTTTTCGATTGCTTGAGGTGCAGGTCTTCTAACTCAGTAATAGCTTGGTTGAGTGTCGTGTATTGATCGTGGAGCTTTTGAGCCTGATCACGGTATATTTCTTTGTCCGCTTCACTCTTTGCCTGAAGCTTGATTTCTTTGCGTAAATCTCCCATCGCCTCAGTTACCTTGCTGCGGCGGTTTGTTAGGGTTGTGAGTCGTTGCGTGTGTTTTTTTGTTCAGCGTGCAGGGCGTTCCTTTTTTCGCTAGCCTTCTTGTAGTTCTTGAAGACTTTATCGATGTTAACCGTCGCGCAGCGTATGTCAGCGGCTGCGGTGAAGTGCAATGAGCACGACAAAAAAGTGAAGACAGCAAGATAGCGCAATCGCTTGGTCGGAATTGTGGGGAAATCTATCATGTTATCTTATGCTGGTTGGATAGAGCCGATTCGTCAGGGTGTCAGATTAGGTCTTCCGCTGTTTACCCTTATCGCCAAACTAAGCCACTAGCTCAAAAATAGTATTTATGGCCGGGTTTGGGAATAATAGTTTCACAGTCAGGTAGTTTTGATTGAAGCTGTTCTTCAAACCATTTGGTGGCAGCTATATCACCGTGAACTAGGAGAGCTTTGGCTGGCTTTACTCTTAAGATGTAGTCGAGAATGTCATCCCGCGTGGCATGCCCCGAGAAATCAAAAACATTCATGGAGCAATTGAACTGGACAGGAGGTTGCTCTGGATCGAGATCAATAAGGTCTCCTTGCTTGCCTGCTCGAATGTGCCCTGCAGGTGAATCTGGATCAGCGTAACCGACAAATAGGAGTGCGTTTTTAGGGTTGTCCATGAAGCCGCGGGCAAAACTATTGGAAACGGTTTTTTCAGTCATCATGCCGCTCGAGAGTGCGTAGATACAGCCGGGTTGGTAGACGATAGGCGCTCTTTTTCTTCGGCGGCCACCGGTTTTTACTTCCATGTCTTTTAAGACGCGAAAACCGGGCTGATTCCTAGGGGTTGAGTCGGCAAATTCATCAAAAATGACTGACATCTTGGTGCTCAGACCACCAATGTATACGGGTGCATCTGGAATCATTCCTTCCTGTTTGAAGCGATGAATCATGGCCATCACTTCTTGAGTTTTCCCCATGGCAAATACGGGAATGAGCACTGAACCTCCTTCTTGAAGGCAGCGGTTGATCGACTCGGCGAAATCATTCTCCTCTTGGTGTCGATTGTAGGATTCATCACGGGGCGACGCGCCACGGGTAGTCTCAACGATAAGAACGTCGATGTCTTGTTCGGGTAGGTCAGCGCCCGGGATTAATGTTTGGTCTTCGAATTGCACATCGCCAGTGTAAAAGATGCGCTTGTCGATGGTTTCCAGCATGACTCCCGAAGATCCTAAGATGTGTCCTGCGTCATGGAAGCTTGCGCGGACATTATTACTAAGTTGGAAGGGGCGGTCGTAGTTGAAGGTGCGCCATCGTTTTTCCAGCCGGTCTAACTCGCGATGGGTGTAGAACGGGTAATCTGTAATGCCAAGTTCAACACGCTTACTTTCCATGACATTGACAGAGTTGTGAAGTAAAGCGTCAACTAACTTAGAAGTAGCTGGTGTCATATACACCTCTGCTTCCGGCTGATCATTCATGACAACAGGAAGCGAACCAGAGTGATCGAGGTGTGAGTGAGATACAAAAATGGAATCAACACTGCCGGACTCCAGCTCATGATGAGCCGGTAGGGAGTCGATACCCTCTTCTTTAGGGTGCATGCCTGAATCGAGAACAACGCGATGGTCGTCTAAATCAAGGAGGTAAGAGTTGGCGCCAATCTCGTTGTGGCGAAGTAGTGATTGGAAAAACATCGTGGCTTGGGTGTGTCTAATTTGGAGGGTTAGTAAAGGGATAGGTAAAGCGCAAGCTATTGGTTGCTTGGCCGCGAGCTCTGTGCAGAGAGCAATGCTTTGATATGGCCGATGAGGAAGATGGAACCACAGATAAGGACGGGGGATTCTGAGGCTTGTTGATGGGCGCTGTCAATGGCTGTGAGCACATTATCGTGCACAGTGTGAGGTGTTTCAGAAACCATTGATTGTGTGAGCTCAATGGTGCTGAGCGAGCGATCTGAATCAATTGGAGTAAGGTGTAAGTGAGCGGCGATCTCGGATAAAACAGAGATAACCTGATTCGTGTTCTTTCCTTCCACAGCACCAAAGATGATCGTTGCCTTTTGATTGGGGTAATGTTGTTGCCACGTTTCTACAAGGGCTTCTGCGGCATGAATATTGTGCGCGGCATCAAGGATGAGTCCATTTGGAGAATAGGGTGCTTGGCAGTGTTCGAAACGTCCTGGCCAGCATACATGTGCGAGAGAGTCGCTGATAATTTCAGCATTGGTGGGGATACCTGCATCTCGTACTGCGGCAATTGCAAGCGCAGCATTATGAAGCTGGTGAGCTCCTTTTAGACTGATGCTTGATTTTGTATATGGATCCAGAATGAACTCAATAGGCGACTTGATACGATGCGCATGTTGTTTGAGAACTTGGTAAACATCTGGATGCTGAGAGCTGCTTAAGGTGGGTTTGCCCTCGACCATAATGCCTGCTTTTTCTGCGGCGATCTCGGATAGGGTTTCACCGAGCCATTGTGAATGATCCATTGCCACTGGTGTAATGACTGCAATATCAGCGGGCACGGCAGTGCTTGCATCAAGCCTGCCACCCATGCCGGTTTCTAGGGTGATGAGGTCACATCCTTGGTGCTTAAAGTGCATCATGCTGAGCACAAGTGTAATTTCAAAGAACGTAGGGTGGTGCTCCCAGTCAGCAACTCGCTTTTTGATCTCACTCAGATACTGAGCAGTTTGAGTTTCGCTAATTTCAAGGCCGTTGATTCGCACGCGCTCGCGGAAATCAATCAGGTGAGGTGAGGTAAAGAGCCCGCATTGTAAGCCGCTTCCGCGTGCTATGGCATCGATCATAGCGCAGGTCGATCCTTTGCCGTTGGTTCCAGCTACGTGGACGACTTTAACTCCAGCTGCCGGGTATGCATCAAGTTCTCGAAGTAATCTTCTTGGCTGTTCTAAGCCAAGCTTGATTCCAAATTGCTGAGTGCCGTAAAGCCAGTCGATTGCCTCTTGATAATTCATCGGCACAGGATGATGAGTCATCCAGTGGTTGTAGATTTTTGAGGACCCAATACTGGGCCGCTCGACTCAGGGAAGCATGTATCCAAGCAGCTGGCTCAGCTTGTTACGTAATTTGCTACGCTTCACGATGGCGTCAATCAAGCCGTGTTCTAACATGAACTCTGCAGTTTGGAAACCTGGCGGTAGGTCTTGGTGCGTTGTTTCTTTAACGACACGTGGCCCAGCAAATCCAATCATGCATTGGGGCTCGGCAAGGTTGATGTCACCGATAGTGGCAAATGATGCGGTAACACCTCCGGTAGTTGGGTGAGTCATGACTGAAATGTAGGGGAGGCCAGCTTCTGACAAGCGGGCCAAAGCGGCACATGTTTTTGCCATCTGCATTAATGAAAGCATACCCTCTTGCATGCGAGCTCCTGATGAGGCAGAGACAATGATAACGGCTTTTTTCTCATCGATGGCTTGCTCAATGGCCCGAGTGATTTTTTCACCTACCACCGAGCCCATCGAACCTGCGAAAAATTTGAAGTCCATGACGGCGATCATAGCAGGCTTGCCCTCGATGGTGATTGAGCCCGTGACCACTGCATCGTTGAGCTTTGTCTTCTCACGCAGCATAGCAATCTTGTCTTCGTACTTGTTGAATCCGAGCGGATTCTCAGAAAACAGCTCTGAATTGGTTTCTTTAAAGCTGTTAGGGTCTGCGAGAAGTTGAATGCGTTCACGTGAGCCAATGAGGAAATGGTGCTCACATTTTGGGCAAACGTTGAGATTTTGCTTGAGGTCGAGTGCGTGAATCAGCTCGCCGCAATCCGTGCACTTGGTCCACAAGTCATCTGGCATGTTTTCCCGTTTGTTGCCGGTGCCTCTCAGTTTTGGTTTGTTGAAGATACCCATTTGTTGGAGATGTTATGTATTAATTGGAAAAATCCAAAGCTAAAAATGATTAGTAACTTCGGCCCCAGAGTGCTCGTTGGCGGGTAGGCTCGGAGGTAAGAAAGCAGGGCTCTGGATCGCTTTCTTGCAAATCGAGAGGCAGGCAGCGAATAGATATTTTGTGTTTCTTAGAGAGTTCCTCTTCTTGCTGACGCGTTCCATTCCAGGGAGTCATCAGCCAACCAGGCGACTCCTCCGACCAATGCTTGTCGAAACTATGAATATTATCGCATTCGATGATGTTTTGATCACGCAGCTGAGTCGCGCGTTTGAGGAGCGTATCATGAATGTCCTGAAGGGTGTCGGCTGCATTTCGAATAAAGTCCTCCTTCGGGATAAAGCTCTTATCCATAGGGCCTTGATCACGACGCTGCAGGCAGACTTTACCTGATTCGAGGTCACGTGGGCCAATTTCTATCCTAATAGGGGCACCTTTTTTGACCCACTCCCATTTTTTAACTCCACCGCCCAGGTCGCGACTATCAACGTGAACACGCATGGATTGTCCTGCGTAGCTGCAGTCACGGCGCAGGATTTCTGCCAACGCATTGCAGGCATCAATGATAGCATCTCGGCTATCCTCTTTCGGTGTCACTGGGACAATGACGATTTGTGATGGGGCTACCCTAGGTGGAAGCACCAGCCCATCATCATCTGAATGGGACATGATAAGGGTGCCTATGAGGCGAGTGGAGACGCCCCACGAAGTTGTGTGGGCGTGCTGCTGATTACCATCGCGCCCGGCGAATGTGATATTTTGCGCCTTAGAAAAATTGGTGCCCAAATAGTGTGATGTGCCAGCTTGTATCGCTTTTTTATCCTGTACCATAGCTTCCACAGTAAGTGTCATATCGGCTCCGGGGAAGCGTTCGGCCTCGGTCTTTTCACCGGGAATCACCGGTATGGCTAGATGATCACGCAGAAATTCTTCATAAAGTCGGTGGATAGTGCGCGTTTCATCGATGGCCTCTTCCTTTGTCTCGTGAGCTGTGTGCCCTTCTTGCCACAGAAACTCAGCAGTTCTGAGGAAGAGGCGGGGACGCATTTCCCATCGCATGACGTTGGCCCATTGATTGATCAGTAGCGGTAGGTCTCTGTAGGATTCGACCCATCGTGAGAAGGCTGCTCCTATGATGGTTTCTGAGGTGGGGCGAATGACGTATGGCTCAGTGAGCTTGCCCGAGGGGACCATCTTTGTTTTTCCCGCATCATCTTTTTGGGCCTCCAGTCGATGATGGGTAACAACCGCGCATTCGGTGGCGAAGCCCTCTGCGTGTTCAGCTTCTTTTTCTAGATAAGAAAGGGGAATAAGTAAGGGGAAATACGCGTTTTGATGCCCGGTTTCTTTGAAGCGGGTGTCGAGCTGCTGCTGAATCAGCTCCCAAATACCATATCCCCATGGTTTAATTACCATGCAACCTCGAGTCTCTGAATTTTCAGCCAAGTCTGCGGCTTTGACAACTTGTTGATACCATTCTGGGAAGTCTTCGGCCCGTGTAGGCTGAATCGCTGTTTTTTGAGGCTTTGCCATGTTGCTACTTTACAAATCATACTGACGAGAATTGCACAAGCGCGATGTTTAGGAACTCACCATCACAGAGCTGATGATTGCATGTGAGCACCTGGGGTGAACGTCATTACAAAAAATATAATCTTTTCGCATTTCTGCTGGTAAAATGATGCTACCAATAGATAATGTGTCAGATAATCTTAACTATGAACTTAATACTTCAGCGTAATTCTCTAGCAGCTGTGCTCTTTGCTCTCATGGCAATGTCTTCTCCAGCTATGGCGCAGCAATACAAGCTAGACATCAGGAAGCCTGAATTTGACAGTCTTCTTTCCCCCACTATAGGCGGCGGCACAACTGCTAAGAAATTCACCCCCAAGGAGTGGTTGGAAGTTGAATTGAAAATCAACATTGCCTCATCCAATCGCAATGAAAATTTTGCAGACCGTGTGACGGTGAAGTGGTATATTGCAGCAAAGGTGACCGACAATAATGACACTAAGCTACGTCTTCTGGAGAAGGAGATCAATTATGTTAATGTGCCTATCGGTGAGGATGTTTATGTATCAGTTTATCTATCGCCTACTGCAGTGAAGCGCATCAGTGGCCGCGACAATGCGGCCAAATCAATCATTGAAGAAGTTGGTGGCCAGATTACCGTGAATGGCACACAGCCTGTTAAAAGTTCTGGCATCTTCACGACGATGCCGAAGTCAAAAGGTAAGTGGTGGGATGCCCTCACGCCCTATGGGAAAATACCTTTGCTCAACAAAAATGAGACTCCGTTTAAGTTTTTCTGGTGGGATCGCTACGCGGAAATTGAGGAGCTCGACTAAATCAACATTTGAGGAGGCATTTCAGACATCTGGATCGGTAAATAATCATTTTCTTCACCCTATTTTATAGATTAATCAATCATGGCAGCTGCTAACATCATTGTAACTCTCAATATTGGATCGCAGCGTATTGCGATGGGGGCCTTTGAGGTGTCCAAGTCAGGCCGACTGACTCTCTTGAAATATGATTCGACTTCTATTTTGGCTGATCCGGCTGCTGAAATGGCACGCCTGCCGCAAATCAGAGTTGCCATATCTGAGCTCATCGACCGTTTAGACATTAGCAAGAGCACTAAGTTACGCTATTCTATATCAGGACAGTCTGTTTTCACCCGCTTTATCAAGCTGCCTCCTATTGAGGACGACAACATTCAACAGCTTGTTGCCTTTGAGGCACAGCAACACGTACCTTTTCCCATCGAAGAAGTCATTTGGGATTGGCAGCTACTTGATAGTAACTCGAGTGAAAAAGAGGTTGCCTTGGTAGCCATCAAGGGGGATTCGTTGAATGATTTGAATGACATTGTGGCTGATACTGGTCTCAAAACGATTGATGTTGATGCGTCGCCTATGTCGCTCTACAATGCCTTACTTTATAATTTTCCTGAGCTTGAGGGAACGACTTTGCTGATTGATATCGGCGCTAAAACTTGCAACCTCATCTATCTCGAGGGGAAAAGAATGTTCACTCGCAGTGTGGCAGTCGGTGGCGCGTCAATTACTTCCGCCATCGCCAAGGAATACGGGATTAACTTCTCCGAGGCAGAGGCTCAAAAGTGCAACAATGGTCTTGTCGCCTTGAATACTGCTCACACCACGGAGCTGGGGGAAGATGCGGCTGCACTAGCCATGGTGATACGGAATGCTCTTAGTAAGCTGCCCGCTGAAATTGCAAGGACCACCAATTATTTCCGCAGTCAACACGGAGGTCGTGCGCCACAAAAAGTGTTCCTCTCGGGAGGCGGGGCTAATTTGCCTTATATTGATAAGTTCTTTGAAGAAAAGCTTAAGCTGCCAGTCGAGCTCTTTAACCCCCTGAAAGAAATTTCTGTGGGCGCCGATGTAAATATCGAACAGCTCAACTCTGAGGCTCACATGCTGGGTGAGTTGGTGGGGTTGGCTTTGCGTGCCGAGGGCAAAACGCCATTGACCATCGACCTAGTGCCGGATCAGGTATTTCGCGAGCGCGAAACCAAAAGGAGAAAACCATGGCTCGTTACCGCATCGATGCTACTTATTGCTGGATGGGCTTTATGGTCATGGACTAACATGGGAAGGAAAGGGCTATCGGAAGAAGGCCTCCTGACGGTGACTGATGAAGTTAATAAGAGGCAGTTGTATGCAAGGCCTCTTGACAAATTAGCAAAAAAAGAGGCCGAGCTTGATGTGGTCGCTCAGCAACTGGCAGGCGAGCAAGCTGCCCGTATCGAGTGGATTAGTCTGTTGGATGATTTGGCGCTTCACTTCAAGAGTGACAAAGTATGGGTAGTTGATTTTGATCCAGTTGTGGGCTTTGATCGCAGTGAGCTTGGTCCCGAGTCATCCGGAGAAGACACATCTAGTATTTTACAATCTGTTATAAATAGCGACTACGCCTCCACTGATTTGGGACAATCATCCATGGCTCAGATCAATCTTGAGGCGTTGTCTGGTGACCAGAAGCCTCGGCGTCCTCGAGCTGGAGAAGCTCCCAAGTCCCCGGAGATTACGGCTATTAGATTGAAGGGTTTCTGGCGCGAGAAAGACGGTCACAAAGAAGTGGATGTCCTCATTGATCGACTCAGGAATGGTTCAAAGTATTTTGATGTGATGCCGACACAGCAAACCATTATTGAGAAGCCAACAGATCTCGGCGATGCATATGCAGCGCGCTTCGAAATCATTTTACCTCTTAAGCAACCTATTTCGATGGAGTATAGCTATCCAGCCAGCAAATAATGAATACCAGACGAGAGATCACATTATTGAAAATGCGAGTTGTAAATCATCGTGGAGTAAAGATATCCCAATTTTAAATCATGGACTGGATTCAGGAAAATAAATTTGTCAGCGGGCTTTTGGGCATCACGTTAGTATTTGCAGGGGGTATTTTTTATCATGGCTACTCTGAAGGTGATGACTTTGCCAAAAATATGGCAGAGTATGGGCAACAAAGAACTAAATATAACACCCTGGTCAATGCCAAGCCATACCCTAATCAAGCAAATCTAAGTGCTCGCGGGGAAAATATCGACGAGTATGAGTCTGTTATTAATGAGGTGCGTGACGCGTTTTTTGAATACAAAGCAGACTCGTTGCCAAAACTGACTCCGGGAGAATTCAGTGATGCAAGAATTGAAATGCAGACACAACTGCGTAGGGCCTTCAACAAAGCGGGAACTTCTCTGCCAGAAAAGTGCAGTTTTGGGTTTGAAAAATACACAGCTGTTCAAGCTGCCCCTTACGCTACCAAGAAATTAAATTTTCAGCTAGGTGCTATTCAATGGCTGCTTGAAAAACTGGCCGAAAATCAGCCCAAGGCTCTACTTAATATACGACGCGAGTTACTCGAAATTGAGAAAGGGCCACCGCCAACTCCCGTGGGCAAGAAAAAGGCGGGTAGAGGGCGCAATCAAGCAAGCTCTGCCGACAAAATACTACTAGAAACCATGCCAGTCGAACTCACATTTACAGCATCTGAATCATCAATGCGTAATTTTTTGCAGGCAATGGCAAATTCGAAAGAATATCTCTATGCGGTGCGAGCATTACGTATTCGTAATGAGAACCAAAATGCTCCGGGGCCCAAGGATGCAGATTTTAAAGTCACAAGGAGCAATTCAGCAGAAACAGGAATCACTCCTTTTGAGGAAGCCGATGTTTTCGGTGGATTCTCTGTCCCTGGGGAGGCTTTCGAAGAGGGTGAGACCAGCATTGATGGTGCCGCAAGCGATATTGCGATCGAGCCTAGAGTGGATCCAGGCTTAGATGATGAACACATCCTCAAGCAAGTGATGGGTGACGAGAATCTAGTAGTCCACATCAAATGTGATATCTTACTGATGAAAGGCCAGAAACCATCTGCAAAAGATGATGAAGCGAGTGGTAATAGCCAACCAACGGATAAGTAACACTTTAAACACCTCATTTCAAATCACCTCTAATATGTCTTGGCTCTCCGATAATTATGAAAAAGTCACTTTAGGTGCCGCAGTTACCGCATTGGCAGCACTGGGCTACATTAGCGTGAAAAATAAAAGTGATCAGACCAATGCATTCATACTTCCCACGCCAAGGCAAAATCAAGAAGTTGAAGCGAAAGGATTAGCTGCCATTGATAAAGCTAAAGTTTCCATCTATATGGAACATAAAATAAATCAAGCCGACCTGGATGGTCGAAAAGTTGATCTTTTCACAGGTATCATTCTGTTCTCGCAGCGTGATGACCCTAACAATCCAGTGGATTTACTGAAAAGCGATCCCGTTCATGCGGGCATACCAAACACATGGTGGATGGAGAATAATCTAGATCCTGGCTATGGTAATGCTGCAGAGCGAGATCCGGATGATGATGGTTTTTCTAACCGTGAGGAATATGAGGCAGAGACTGATCCCAACAATGCCAGTGATTATCCTGAGCCTGTAACTAAACTCGGCGTGCGCGCATCAAAGCCAGTTTATACTACGCAAGTGCATATCAAGCCAAGGGTGGCTACCGATGGTGGTAGGGAATCCTTTTTCAACTTAGAAAATAAAGTTAAAGTTCCGTTGAATAAGACTGATCTGCAAGTGAAGCTCGATGAGGTTATCAAATTTAAGAAGCCATTGATGCAAAATCGTTTCAAATTTGCGGGCCTTGATAAAAGGCGAAATGCTAATGGAATGGTTGATGTTATATGGGTGATCGAAGACCTTCAGCCGAACAAAAAAGGAACGCAATACCGATTTGATAAACGAGGTGATCTGGACGGCCACCCTAAACGATCTCTGGGAATAATGGACAATCGGGCTACCCTTGTATTGAATGCGCTGAACCAGGAAGCTAAGCCTTTTGAAGTGGATGAAAACACCTATTTCTCGCTGCCCTTTGATCCAAAAGCTGAGAAGAAACCGTATCTGCTTAAGACCATTGATATCATCAAAATGATCATTGTTGTTGAGTATCTCGACCAAGATGGCAACAAAATCGAGCATCTCATGCCTTATACGCAATGATCGACGACCCCACTTACATGCGTTACAAAATTGCACAGAGATGCGCTTTAATAATTACGAAATAATTAAAATTATACTTCACACTCGGTATTAAAAATGTTCAAATCCGCTTATTAGACATGAAAAGCAAACTTACCCACCCATATATTCAAGATTTGCGTAACAATTTTCCTACTTATAAAGTTAGGGAGGCAAGGAGGCAGCGTGCCCTGCAGAGTTGCATATTATCTAGCATGATTCTCTCTGCTGGAATGCTCCATGCTCAGGAATTTGCTCCAAGTGCTACCGGTGCTGCACAACGCGAGATCGCACGCCGACTCAACGATGTTGCAGAGGCTGATAGAGCTCTCGAACTCGGCCGAGCTGCTTATCAAGAAAATCAATATCAAGAAGCGGTAAAGCAATACAAGAGTGCGTTGAACATGTTGCCATCTGCTCCAGCTTTGTCGGATCGGAGAGAAACATACAACGATCACTTGAGTGACGCGACGATTGCGCTAGCGCAGGAATATAGGCGTGTCGGCAGATTGGACGAGGCGCGTAGCATGCTGGAAGATGTCATGGTGCTAGATCCATCAAACAAAACAGCCAAGGAGCAGCTAAGTTATCTTGATGACCCTATTAGAACCAATCCTTCATTGACGTTAGATCACACGAAAAACGTCGATCAAGTTCGTCGCCACCTATATTCAGGTGAGGGATATTACAATCTAGGAAAATACGATGAGGCTGAGGCAGAATTCAAAAAGATTTTGCAAATTGATATCTACAACAAAGCCGCTCGTCGCTGGCTTGAGAGAATAGCGGCAACGAAATCTGACTACTACCGAGCTGCGTATGACCAAACACGTGCTGAGCTCCTGAAGGAGGTAGACCGAGCCTGGGAAACTACCGTTCCACCCGAGCTGCCTGATTTTGGACCTGGCCAGGGTCTTGTCAGTCAGGCAACGGGGGTCGAATACATACAGCAGAAGCTCAAAAATATAATGATCCCATCGGTCGATTTTGAGGATGTTACAGTAGATGAAGCCCTACAGACATTGCGCGTACGTGCGAGAGAATTTGACTACGAGCCGGATGAAAGCAAGAAAGGTATCAACTTCTTAATCAGAGACCCTAAGCTTCTAGCGAATGGAGCGGCTGACCTCGGTGGTGCCGACGCCTTAGATGTGGGTGCGGTTGCAGCCCCTGAGGAGAGTATTGGTAGCATTAAAATTGATACACTTCAGTTACAAACTCCTGTGCCACTTGGTAAGATCCTCCAATTTATCTGCGATAAAACTCGGCTGCGAATTAAAATTGATGAGTTTGCTGTAGTTCTCCTCCCGGTTGGAGCTTTAGAAGTGGACGACCTCTACACCCGTACCTATACAGTACCTCCTGATTTCATATCACGAATTTCACAAGGCTCCGGTTCAGGAGGCGGTGGTAATGACGATCCCTTTGCTGACGATGGTGGTGATGACGCAGGAGCATTGGGGCAGCGAGCTAGTGCGCAAACTCTGCTCAAGGAGAGTGGGGTTGCATTCCCAGAAGAAGCGTTCGCTAACTACATAGCCTCCACAAGTACGCTTGTTGTCTCCAATACCCTCAGCAACCTTGATCTTATTGATGACCTCATTGCGGTTATTCGTAAGAAAGGACCACAGCAAGTGCGTATCATGACCAAATTTATTGAAGTAGCCCAAGAGAATTCTGACGAGCTTGGTTTTGATTGGATTCTGGGAGGAGCAATCGAGTTGGGAGGTAATGGGTCTGATTACCTTTTGGGTGGTGGCTCTACTGGAAATGGCACGCCACGCAATGTGGGAGACGTAGGTAACCCAAGTTTGCTACCAGACGGTGCCACTTCAGTTACCAACATTGCTACAGCGGGTCTTCGGAGTGGCGACTATGCCAACACGCGCAACTCCATTGATTCTATCATTAACAACCCGACTCGAAGTAATCAGGCCACGAATGTTGCCCCTGGGATTTTATCGATCACCGGTTTGTTTGACAACAGTTCAGCGCAAATGATCATGCGTGGATTAGCGCAGAAAAAAGGCACAGACGTCATGACGGCACCCAGCATCCTTGCGAAGAGCGGTGAATCCGCGATGATCGAAGTGATTCGTGAATTTATTTATCCAACTGAATACGAGCCACCAGAACTACCGCAGTCTGTTGGCACTACCTCCACCAGCAGTAACAATGGTGATGCAGGCGGCGGCGGATCAGCAGAGATTTTCCCTGTTACACCTGCTACCCCTACCGGATTTGAAACACGTAACACAGGTGTCACTCTTGAGATTGAGCCAACCATTGGCGAGAACAACTATTCCATTGATTTGAGATTCGCTCCAGAATTAGTTGAGTTCGAGGGATTCATCAACTATGGCTCACCCATCCAAACATTAGGGCAAGACATACTCGGCAATCCGGTGAGTATAACTATCACCGAAAACCGCATTGAAATGCCAGTATTTGCTACTCGCAGGGTTACTACAGGTCTCACCATTTATGATGGTTATACCGTGGCGGTCGGTGGCCTGATGCGCGAGGACGTTCAAAATGTTGAGGATAGCGTGCCCATACTGGGAGACTTGCCAATCATTGGTCGTTTATTTCAATCGAAAGCGGAAACCAGAAACAAGAGTAACCTGATTATCTTCGTCACAGCTGAAATCATTGATGCTGCTGGTGCGCGAATCAATCAGCCGACAAGTGGTGCTCCTGGTGCTGGTGGAGCTGTTCCTCAATCAGCGGTCTCACTTGATGGTGGCGATGGGTTGCTACCTTCACGCTAGGATAGTGGCTATCCATCGCATTCATTCTTTACCAATCAACCTCTCAGCTGTCTTTTGGCACTGAGGGGTTTTTCATGACAGTGTAAATGGAGAGCACATTTACCCACACTAATTCTCATTTCAAATGGTGACCACTCACATAGATGAGTCATTATTATGTGGCATTAGCACGATAAGTGAAATCTACCCTACCAACCATTGCCCTCACAGGTGGAATAGCCACAGGTAAGTCGACCTGTTGTGCGTTGCTGCGCGGCCTGAATCTTGGGGTTACAGTATTTGATGCTGATGCCAGTGTTGCCAAGTGGTATCGGGAAAAAGAGGTGCTTGACCAAATCCGTCTCTATTTTGGCAAAGATGTATTTGGAGAGAAGGGAGAAGTGAATAAGGTTCGCTTGAGAGCATGGGCTTTTGCTGATGTCGATGCGAGGCACTTTCTCGAGGAAATATTCCACCCGAGAGTGCGTGAGGATTGTCTTGCATTATTAACACTAGAGGCTAAGAATCCTGCAACGCGCCTCTTCGTTGCGGATATCCCTCTTCTGTTTGAGAGTGGATTTGATTTCGGTCAATCAGTTAATTTGCTGGTAGCTACTAGTAGAAAAACTCAGATTGATCGTGTTAAAAAACGCAACGGTTGGGATGATATGATGGTGGAAGCAGTGCTTTCTTCCCAGATGCCTATCGACGCCAAAATCAAGTTGGCTGACATCGTTTTCTGGAATGAAGGCCCGGAGCAGATGCTCAGAAACCAATGTCATCGCTATTTGCAGGAGCTTGCTGACGTTCAGTCGCAATGATCCATTCTTTTGGTGAATACATCTGAGCCATAAGTCACAGAAAAATAGCATATTGCTAAAACCCCATGAATTAAATCTCAAGTTAGGACCTTGTAAACACTCAGACTTTACCATGAACGAAGAACACGACGCAAACGAGCCCGCTGTAGGAACATCAGAGACCTCGGGCAATGATGCTTTGGATTCAAAACCCGCAGACCAGAAGGATACTGCAGTTGTTGAAAATAATGATGCTAATAAGCTGCAGGCTGATGAGGCTGAGCACGCGGAGGCCAAAGAGGAGCGCCCGCCACTGCCGCCACTGCCCGAGTCCATTAGTATCAACGCATTTCGTGAAAAGCCTTTGTCGGAAATTTACTCCATGCTTGAGGTGTTGCCGGTCAAAATTCCAGCAAAAGCATCCAAAAGCCAACTGGTTTTTGATCTGGTTGCCTTTTACGCCAAAGAGGGCGTTATCGTTGAAGGGGAGGGGGTGCTGGAGCAGGCGAAGGACAACTATGCGATGCTTCGTGATCCTGCCAAAAGCTTTAAGACCTCGCCTGACGATCTTTATGTGAATGGCAACCTCATTCGTGAGCATGGCCTAGTAGTAGGTCAGAAGATCAAAGCGCGCCTCTGTGCTCCACGTGGCCGCGACAAATATATCTCGGTCAGTGAAGTACTCGAGATTGAGGGGGCGCCAGTTGCGGACTACAGCAAGCCCAAGGATTTTGACCACTTGACGGCCATGTTTCCTGACCAGCGTATCATGCTGGAAAATGCCGAGACTGGGATGTCCCCGAGAGTGCTCGATATCGTGGCACCTTTAGGAAAAGGGCAACGTGGGCTGATCGTGGCACCACCTCGCGGTGGTAAAACCATTATTCTCAAGCAGATTGCTCAGTCGATTCAGCTCAATCATCCAGAGGTAGTGCTCATTATTCTCCTGCTTGACGAGCGTCCTGAGGAAGTGACTGATTTTGAAGAAACGGTTGATGCGGAGGTGTTCAGCTCGACCTTTGATGAGCCGGCTAAGCGGCACGCTCAGGTTTCTGACCTCGTAATGGAGCGCGCCAAGCGTTTGGTTGAGCTGGGTAAGGATGTCGTACTCTTGCTCGACAGTCTTACTCGTCTCGCTCGTGGCCACAACAACTCGCAACGTGGTGGTGGCCCCATTGGATCAGGTGGTCTGAGTCCAGCGGCCCTGCAGCAGAGTCGTAAGTTCTTCGGCGCGGCGCGTAACTGTGAAGAAGGCGGAAGCTTGACCATTCTTGCGACTGCCTTGGTGGAAACAGAAAGTAAAATGGACGAGGTTATCTTTGAGGAGTTCAAGGGAACTGGTAACATGGAAGTGAGGCTCGATCGTGAACTGGCTGAGCAGCGTATTTATCCAGCGATTCATATCCCGCAGAGTGGAACTCGAAATGACGACCGGCTTTATCATCCCGATGAAATGGCCAAAGTGCTTGAGATTCGGCGCCAACTTGCCTCTATGCCCGTGGGTGAGGCGATTGAGACCCTGCTTAAGAATTTGGCAAAAACGAGTAATAACACTGAATTGTTGCTCTCCGGTTTGTCGATTGGCCGCTAATTTCAGGTTTATCTGGCGAGTGTACGCGTCTATTGTTTGCTGACTTACGTGCGAAATATGTTTTGACATGTTGCCCGCTATTTTATGTTAGCGTGCTGAGGTAACGACAAGCTGGCTTGTGCCGCACGAATCTTGGGACGATTCCGATCTTCCACGTTGACATATACGCGCCAACATTTAAGATTTTTGGGTTATCAGCGTGCCAATGAAGACAACTTTTCTAAAATCCCCCCGTAATATCAAATTAGCTAGCTTAGGGCTGGGAGTTCTCGCTGTAGCGACTGTTACCTATCAGATGAGCTCACTGGGTAAGCAAGAGATACAGCCGAAAGCAAGCCAAGCCTCATCAGACTTCTGTGAGCATGGTTTAGGTTGTTCGCACAACCAAAAGGCAAACTCAGCTTCAAATGTGAACGAGTCAGGCTACCAGTTTCCTGCTCAGAAGATTGCGGAGCCGGTAACAACGAGCCCGCGGTCCATTTCCGAGTCTCAGCGTGGAGACCTTCTTAAATTAGATTTTGGCAATGATCTTCAACTCAGTGCACGGGTTGTTGTGAAGACAACATTTCCGGACAATGAGAAGTCGGTGAACATGGAATTATTGGGGCGCAATGGCTCCGTCTACTGGCTCGAGAAGCCTGACGGAAGTTTCATGGGCAACATTATCCTCAAGGAGGATGGCAAAAACATCATTTATGAATACAGTGGCCAAGATGGAGATTGGACGATTCAGCAGATCAGCCAACGCCAGTATGTGTGTTCAAGTGGTGAGACAGATGCAGATATTGGCGTGCCTGAAGATTCAGGGAATCCAAACTCTACTGGCCAAGCAGAGATAATCCCACTACTCAACAGTCTGCCGGGTGCTGAGGCCGTTGTTTACATCGATTTCGATGGCGAGGTGGTATCCGGTACTCGTTGGGTAAACGGTGGAACCATCAATGCTGAACCCTCGGGCTTGGATGAGCAAAATATACGCCAATTTTGGGAGTTGGTCTCTGAAGATATGAGGCCTTTCAAAATCAACGTCACCACCGACCGTGCTGTGTTTGATGCCGCAGCCCAGAATAAAAAGATGATGTGCATCGTCACTCCCACCAGAGATGCTGCGCCCAGTGCAGGCGGGGTTGCCTATTTTAACTCATTTTATGACGGCTCCGTTGATCCGTGCTGGTGTTTTGTGCTTAACAGGCCCAGAACTGTTTCCCATGAGATTGGCCACACCTTTGGTCTTAGTCACGATGGTTTAACGAGCCAAGTTGACCCGGAGTATCACAGAGGTAACGGCACCTGGGGACCGATCATGGGGTCACCCCCATTTAATACGCCCGTGACGAGCTGGAGTGATGGAAACTATGAGGGCAGCACTAATACCGAAGACGACCTTGCTATTATCGACGCGCGGTCTGCTAATTTCCGAGACGATCAATATGGCGACACCGCTGCAGATGGTTTTGATTTGGCAGGAGAAACCGGAGACGAAGCAGTTGGTATTGTGGGTATCATTGAGAAACCGGATGATGTGGATGTGTTTAGTTTTACAACAAGTGGTGGATCCACAAAGCTTACCGTCACTCCAGAGGAGGGCGGTAATGACTTTGTTAATAATATGAACATCCGCCTCCAGCTCTACAACGAGGCAGGCGAGCTCATTGCTGAGGATGATCCTGAAAACTCCTACGCGGCATCGATCGACACCGAGCTTGAGACCGGCAACTACACCCTCCATGTCGAGGGAACCAACAGCGGGAGCCCTGATGTCTCCGGATTCAGTGATTACGGTAGTATTGGTCAGTATGGACTCACGGGAAATGTGGGTGGTCTTGGAGGGCTTATTGTGATCATCGAGCAGCCTCAGCTCGAGGAAGTCAGTATCGCAGATGGCAATGGTTTGGTGCTCGCTGCCTCAGTGGTTGGAGGAGAGGATTTTGTGAATTGGCAAGCCACAGGTGTTCCTGCTGGAGGAGGAGTCACGTTCAGTTCCACTTCGACCAAGGCAACTCGGGCAACATTCTCGGGGCCAGGTATTTACACTCTCAGATTTAGAGCCTCACTAGACCCTATCTTCACGGATAAAGAGCTGAAAGTCTCCGTTGAGCGACCCCGCACACAAAAGGTCTATCCAAACCGCGGCCCCGCTATAATCATTGAGCCTGCCGATCTCTATTTTACCCGAGAAGGGCTGATTACTGGTAGGGTGTCTGATGACGGTGTTCCATCGTCAGCTCAGCCAGCATATGAGTGGAAGGTTATCTCAGGAACTGCGGAGATATCTAATACCAGTGCCCAGAGGCCTCAGCTTATCTTTAGTGACAATCAGCCGAGTGTTATCGCCCTAGAGAGCTCGGATGGTCAAATCCGCACTTTTGCACAGGCTCAAGTGCAATCATTCTTCGACCAGCGCACAATCGTTGATCAACGTGCTACAGGACGCTGGCTTGTTCCCCAGAGTAATGATCTGGGGCTCGATTGGACCCTTCCGGAATTTGACGATTCATCATGGAATCAAGGGCCCTTAGGTTTTGGTTTTGATCCTGACAACAGGTACAGCTTTTTCATTGGCCAAGGAACAGATCTCCAATCATCTATGCGAGGAGTCTCCTCTTCCGCTTACATACGCTTGCCATTTTCACTGCCGCAGCTCACCTACGTGCAAGATCTTAAATTATCGGTGAATTACAACGATGCTTTTGTAGCATATATTAACGGTGTTGAAGTGGCTCGCAGAAACGCGCCATCAGGGGTATTGGACTGGGATGCAAAAGCGGTAACTTCTCGCTCGCAGCAAGCGACTTTGTTTGCTGAAGAGATTGATCTGATGCAAGATGGAATCCCACTCAATACAGGGCCGAACATATTGGCAATTCATGGTATGAACGCAGGTATTGATGATGATGATTTTGTCGTAAACCCGATTATCAAGGCTGAATTGATAGCATCGCCATTCTTTAGCTTTCTGGAACAAAACGGACTAGAGTTTGACTCCAATGAGCTGCCGGTAGCCGACAGTGATGAAGACTACAATATCAACCTTGTAGAGCATGCATTAGGTACGAGCCCCATTGTAGCTGGTGAGGAATTATCTCCGCTCGTAGCGGGGAGCAGTTCGAATGGTGCAATCAAGATCACCCTTCCCGTTGATGCGCCTGAAGATGTTGATTATCACATTGAGCGGGCTCGCGGTGGTGTCGGAGCTGATGATTGGCAAGTCATTGCCACCAAGAGAGGCGCTGGAGGCTGGACTGGAGACTCGATTTTCACCATGATTGATAAGATAGTGGAGGGAAATATCACCTATTCCCTGCGTGAGTTAAACGTTGCCCCGGATCCATCGAATGTGCGCCTGTATCGGCTCGGTTATTCCTTGCGTGGGCCAATAGCCAATCCTTAATCATTGGTGGATAAGCTGATGCGAAAGTATGCTTTAAGTTAGACCATTCGTATTATATTTTAGCTTGATTTGCTCGTTGTATTATACATAATTGTCTAGATCACCCATATTTACATTACACCCTTACATAATGCTTCGTTTTTCCGATGGGGAAACGGTGCTATTGTTTGGGTGTAAATTGCCCCCGCTGTTATCCTCCACATAATAACTTCCTCACTCCTCATATGAATTATCGTTCCTTTCTAAAAATTCAAGTAGCTGCATGCGCGACATTATTTCTAGCCCTATTGCCTCAAATGGCGGGCGCGCAGCTTTTTAACAACGCTCATTTCTTGAACGATCAGGAAGTCACTATTCCGTTTAACTTTTCACCCTTTGGTAACACTCTGGAGCAGTCCAAGTTCAGTGATGACGGCTCAGCGGCGCTTGTTGACTTAAGTGGTGTGATCATCTGGCGGACGGCTGATGGAACCAGCCGACGTCTACCTGACACGGAGCTGGCAGTGCCACTCTATGTGACCAACTCCGAGATCCTTCTCTGGGACAATCG
>Ga0206130_10002069_pt1 | contig 28475 bp, 22 predicted proteins | sample Helgoland_Spring_9_FD_148637 | JGI IMG/M metagenome (GOLD analysis project Ga0206130, IMG submission 148637) | Pelagic subsurface seawater microbial communities from Kabeltonne, Helgoland, North Sea - Helgoland_Spring_Bloom_20160512_1 | ecosystem: Environmental > Aquatic > Marine > Epipelagic ...
AACTTCGTAGATTTTGCATGTGCTCTGGAGAACAGTACGACCAGCATACCAATAATTGGTCCAACAATGGCTTTGATACCGATTGCCAATCCCAAAAATGAGAACGTGAGTTTCATCAATGCAGAAGGGGGGATTTGCATTTGAAGAATGTTGTCGGTTGGAGCAAAGCCATTCAAAGACAGTGCGCCTCTAAACAAAAATACATCAAGTGTACCGAGTGCCAATGTCATTGGAATAAAGATACCTGCATTGCTAAAGATGGCACCAAAACCAGATGAAAGATGTTGTAGTAAGGATTGTTTGCGTATCGGTGACATGTTCTTCTCATCGATAAAAGGGTAATCAAAGGGTAATATCGGCTGGTAAATAATGAGTCACTACTCAAAATCAGTTACAGACTGTGCAGTAAAGTATGTATCACAATGAGAGAACTCATGTTGGACAAAGAGAATTCCACCAAATCGCAATCTACATCTTCACAAACGGGTTTGTCTATGCAGGCTATGTTGGTGAACGGTATAGGTTTATCCGATTTGGAGGCTGTTCGCCTTATCTTGTCCGGAAATTCTGTTGTTGATTGGGAACGAGCCAACTTTAGAACTTTTGAAGAGGTGGATCGGTTTTTACAGGTGTTGCACTTAAGTTGGGCAGATGTAGGGGATAGAAAACGGATACGACGTGTGTTTGAGACATCTGTTCATTTTCTCGAGACTCATTTGGAGATGACTTGTGTTGAAGAGGTTCGAAGTGTTGAGGATGTCCGAACGTTATTTTTATGGGCCTCAGATTATGATGTGGCATCTCCTCGTCAAACATCTGCTTGTATTGTGTTGAAATTGATGCATGTGTTGCAACATTTGGATTCAGCTGAATTGCGCCATCAAGCACCAATTGCGGAAGAGTACTTGTTAACCCATGCCGAATCTCAAATCTTACGTTGTAAAGAAGCGATGATGGAGGCCAATCCAGGTGTGCTGGAATTTTATGGTTCCAGAAAAACCAGAGACAGCATCATATCAAAATTACTGGCTAAAAAAGAGGATGTTGCCAGTACTGTATTTGACAAGTTGCGTTTTAGAATTATTACCAAGACCCGTGAAGATCTTCTTCCGTTAATGGTGTGGCTTCAGCGTGTTGCCTTTCCGTATAATTTTGTGATCCCAGGTCAAAGTCACAACAATCTACTGCGCTTTAAACATATGCTAAAGACATATGATTTGGAGATTCCATCATCGAATGGCATTGCAGAAGTAGACGTTGTTGATAGTCCAAATGAATTTTCGAGTTCCACTTATCGTGTGATCAATTTTATCGTTGATGTTCCTGTTTGTATCCATCAAGTTGTAGAACATCCTGTCGACGAACATCTCGGGAAGCTGGTTTTTGTGATGGCTGAATTTCAAATTGTTGATGCGGAGACTGCTGTTTCAAATGAAGAAGGTGACAATTCACACCTGTTGTATAAAGAGCGTCAGCGAGTACGGGTAAAGGAACGTTTGCAATACGGACAGCATGTTCAAAAATCAGAATAGAACACAAACAGTGTGGACTTCCCTGAAGAGCAAAATATCAAACTAGAATTTGGTTGGTCGTATTTTTTTGACGTTAATAAGAGTACGGTTATCTTCGTCGGAAAGGCAATAAGCCTATAATTCCCAGCATCCAAAATGCGATGTTGTAGGGTTGCGTAGTGCATCCAGCCTTTTCTAAACTTACGGGACCACCAGAGCCACCACTACCACCAGCAGCAGGTATTAGAGCATTGTCCACACCACCGTTGCTTCCCGAACCTTGATTGTCTTCAGTTGGTTCGGCTGGATCATTCTGTTCTGTATTGCTTCCGTCTTGCATCGGATAAAGAGAGACAAAGCCTTGAATATCATCGTTGTGTACATCTCTCTTGGAGAGTTCACCCATGCTTGTGGTGCTTGCCATGCTTGCTGCGATGTCATCTGAATGTTCCAGTCCCAATGCATGACCAAATTCATGAGTCATTGTGTTGTGAAGATCGTGTTTGTTTGGGTCTCCTGTGGTTGCCCACAAAACACCATCCGCATTGATTTCGATATCAAAGTGCACAATATCATGATTGGCATCACTCCAAACGTGTGTCACTGCAAGTAAAGAAGGATCTTGATTCCATGTGGTGTCGAAGGAGACGATGTGTGTCCCATCACTGAGATCAGCTCCACTTTTTTTACTCAGTCCATCATAGTGCAACTGTGTATTGGCATCATGTATAGAGCCATCCCATTCTTTTGCCGCTGCAACGACGGCTGTTTCAACCTCTTCTTCGGAGAGGTTTGGTGCATTGTCTGTATTGATTTCAAACCCAATCTGTGCTTGGCTCCAACGTACCATTTCTCCATTTACGATGCGTGGCTCCCAAGCGGTGGCAGTTTGTATCAAAAGAGATACAGTCCATATGGATAGAGAAGAGAGCATGATCAACATCCTGAGTGTGATTGTGTTCTGTTATAGTATACACTGATTTTCCAGTATCATGAGTATCGGATAGACAATATGAATTCTCAAGAGAAAATTTATGTGGTGGCAGCTGTTTTGATAGATCAACTGCATCCACGAGCATTTTTTATTGCAGAAAGAGCCGATGGCGTGGGCTGGGAGTTTCCTGGTGGTAAAGTAGAAGAAGGGGAAAACAAACACGACGCTTTACAACGAGAGATCTTTGAAGAGTTGAATTGTTCAATTGAAATTATAGAATGGTTGGGTCGTTCAGAAGTGGATGTGGGTAGTAAAGTCATTGTTATGGATTTGTATGTTTCCGTATGTGAATCCAAAAACGTAGTTTTACGGGAACACACCAATCAAGCATGGATTTCGCCAGAAGATATCGACACGTATGATTGGGCTCCTGCAGATATTCCACTGCTTTCGATTGTCAAAGAATACATAGAATCCAAGTACAATGGTGGTTGCATCAATGTGAATGGTGTGTTGGGAAGGAAATATGAGTGAAGAATTGATCAGTCACGTGTTGATTCTGTATACTGGTGGTACAATTGGCATGCGAATTACCGATAGAGGATATGCTCCTGCAAAAGGTTTTTTACAACAACAATTGCGGTTGATGCCCCAGTTTCATGATCCCAGTCAACCAGATTTGACGACACCCCCATCCAGATTGGGGAGACGTGTTCGTTATCAAATCAAAGAGTACGATCCTTTGTGGGATTCCGTCAATATGGAGTTTGCAGACTGGGTGCGTATTGCCGAAGATATTGCCGATAATTATGATGCGTTTGATGCTTTTATTGTCTTACATGGGACAGATACAATGGCTTATGCAACATCAGCCTTGTCTTTCATGCTTGTCAATCTATCGAAACCTGTAATTGTCACAGGATCTCAGTTGCCACTTGGAGAAATTCGAAACGATGCAGTAGAAAATATGTTGGGAGCTCTAGCCTTGGCAGGTTCGTATAGTATTCCAGAAGTGTGTTTGTTTTTTAGAAGCAAATTGTATCGTGGGAACAGAGCTAGAAAAGTAGATGCATCGGCGTTTGACGCTTTTGATAGTGGGAATTTCACTCCATTAGCCAAAGTGGGTGTGGATGTTTTAGTACAATGGAGTCTGGTTCGCTTGGCTTCTAAAAATAGATTAAGAGTTGCACCAATTGTAGAGAAAAATGTTGCAGCATTGAGACTGTTTCCTGGGATTCCAACAGGGTTGTTGGAAAATGTACTTAAAGATCCAATTCGTGGGTTGGTGTTAGAGACTTTTGGAGCAGGAAATGCTCCAGATAACCGTCCTAAGTTGCTCAAGGTATTGAAAGAAGCCAATGATCGGGGTGTGATCATTGTAAATTGTACGCAATGTATGCGTGGTCGTGTGAAGTCTCATTATGCATCGGGTAGATCTCTCGCTGATGTGGGTGTAATCAGTGGGCATGATTTGACGCCCGAAGCGGCTTTGATGAAATTGGCGTATTTACTCAGTTACGATGATCTCAGTAACGAAGAGATTAAGCGTATTATGCAAAGCAATATTAGGGGAGAGTTGACAGAAGAAGAATCTCCACTGACTTCTTTTCGAGAACGGGCATTTGTGTCTAGTGTTGCTCAAATATTGGCGTCATCTCGTAATATTGAAGATGTGGAAGCTGCATTGTACCCAGTGTTGATGTGTGCTGCAGTGGCAAATGATGATGTGGAGGCCCTCATTCGGATGGTAGAGGGTGGCGCAGATGTAAATGCTGTAGATTATGAAGGTCGCACACCCTTGCATGTTGCCGCTACAAACGATTCTTTTATATCGGCAAAGTTTTTATTGACACATGGTGCAGATTCGACCATTTTAGATCGTTTGGGAAGAACTGCAGTCGATGAAGCGTTGCGGATGGAAAGTCATCAGTTGTTGTCCTTATTGAGAGGGCATTGAGTTTTATCTATATGAAGGCAGATTTCTATGGGATGGATGTGTTACAATTCCATAAAATGTTTGCTTAATTTGGAGATGAGATGTCCTCAATATCGTTGTTGCTTGTACTGATGAACCCTGCTTGGTCAAATACATTGACTGTGACCAGTGGAAGTTCCATTCAAGGAACTGTGAATACAGCCAGTAATGGTGATTTGATTCAGATCGAGAGTGGAACCTATTTTGACTGTATCGATCCGAATGGACTGAATGTTGATTTTGAAGGATTGGGTACTGTAGTCATCAACGGTTCTAGTTGTTCCTCTACAATCACCGTTTCTGGAACTGAAACAATCACTGTTTCAAATGTGCAACTAAAGAATACGGGTGGCTTGGTTTTGAGTGTTGCCTCAACAGCCAATGTAACGTTGGATGGCGTTTCGGTAACGGGATCAGGATACAGCAACCAAGGCTCGTCTTCTTTGGGTGGTGTTGTTTACAATGAGGGTGTTGTTCAAATTGAAAACTCCACATTTTCTGGAAACACTGGTGGATTGGGTGGTGTGATTCATTCTGAAGGTGGAAGTGTTTCTCTTAGTGGTTCAACATTTAGTGGCAATTCTGCATTGAAGGGTGGCGTTGTGTATGCCAAGAACGGAACATTTGTCACCTCGTCCAACAATATCTTTGAAAACAACATGACAGTCAATGGTGGTTTTGGAGCGGTATACTCTTTTCAGTTTGGCGTGGATTTGGTAGAGGATGGTTCAACGTATGAAGCCAATATGTCTGACTCTCATGGTGGCGTTTTATATGCATTGCACAATGTGGGTGCTTTTCAACCGAATACGGTGTCTATTTCCAATGCTATATTTGATTCGAATGAATCTCCAGTAGGTTCTTTTTCCAGTGGAAGTGGTGGTGTCTTATATATGGAGAATCGAGCGACGGTGTTTGTTGACAACAGTCAATTTATCGACAATGTTGCAACCAATGGTGGTGCTCTTTGGATAAAAGGTGCTGACGATACTGTGGAGATTCAAAATTCTACATTCTCTGGAAACACCGCAGATCAGAGTGCCGCGATAGGCGTTATGGCTGCAGGAGCCTCTGTTCCGACTCATTTAACGATATCTGATTCGGTTTTCTTTGAAAATGAAGCATTGGCTGGTATTGGTGGTGCGGTAACTTTAGGAAGCAGTGCACTCTCACAGAGTCATGGAACCGTATCGATTTCAAACAGTGTATTTGAAAGCAATGTAGCGGAGAGCAGTTCAAGTGCCCATGGTGGTGCAGTGGCGATTCGAACATCTGATTCGGACGATGTTTCGATCGTGGATAGTATTTTTGATTCAAATCTAGCGCACAGTTCAGGTGGTGCAGTCTATATTAGTGTAGCGGATGATGTTGAACTGTTGAGAAATCAATTTTTGGATAATTCAGCGGACTCTCCAGCTTCATATGATAGATATGGTGGTGCACTAAGTGTAGATACCGTTTCCTCTTTGGCATTGAACAACAGTATCTTTTGTGGGAACTCTGTGGTTCGGTATATCGGTGGAGCCGTTCGAAATTCTTTTGGTGGAGCTGTGTATGTCTATGGTGCTGAAGAAGTGGATATCCACAATGTGATTTTTCAAGAGAATGTGTCTGAAGAGAACGGGGGTGCTTTGGCATTGAGTTCTGTATTGGATGCCAGTGTGGCCAACAATACTTTTGTTGGGAATGTCAGTACGCAAGGAGATGATATGTGGTTGACATTGAGTCCCACAGAGATCATCAATACCATTTTTGCTCAAGCAAATGGCTCGGCATCGGTGTATGCTGCAGATTCCTCTTCAGCATCGATGGGGACAACGTACAACGACTGGTACAACAACACGAGCAACTCTTCAGGTAGTTTTGGATTCTCAGTTGTTGCAAATGGCAATATGACGAACAATCCATTGTTTACTTTGTACAGTCAAGATGGCAATTGTACGAATGATGTGCTGACTTTACAGAGTACATCTTCATTGATTGATGCAGGGGATCCAACACGATTTGACTTGAATGGTACGCGTTCTGATATAGGTGCTTTTGGTGGCACGGGTTTGTTGGATGATGATGGGGATGGTTTTGGTGCGTTGGTAGATTGTGATGACAACGATCCAACGGCCTATCCAGGAGCCGCATTCTTAGAATCAACATCTGCTTGTATGATTGATGGAGATGGAGATGGATATGGAGATGCATCACCGATTAATCCTCTTGTACAAGCGGGGCAAGATTGTGATGACACAGACTTTTCTATTAAGCCAGGAGCAGTAGAATTCTGTGATGGCATAGACAACGATTGCAACAATCAAATTGATGACAATCCAGTGGGAGGCTCATTGTATTATGCGGATGCAGATGCAGATGGTATTGGTGGTAGTACAACCATTCAAAGCTGCAGTGCAGTCAATGGTGCATCGTCTGAGACAGGGGATTGTGATGATTTGGATCCATTTGCTTTTCCAGGATCTGCAGAAAATGATTCAACGACTTCATGCATGAGGGATGTCGATGGAGATGGGTATGGAGACGCTGCTCCAACAAATACTGCAATAACAGCAGGAACTGATTGTGATGATATGCAGGCTTCTGTAAGTCCAATTGCTACAGAGATTCCTGCAGATGGGTTGGATCAAAATTGTGATTCATATGAATCGTGCTATCAAGATGCAGACTTAGATGGGTATGGATCTTCGACGACGACCGATTCTGCTTCGTTTGCTTGTTCAGGACTTGCGATTGCAGACAACTCAGATGATTGTGATGATGATGCAGCCCAAACATTTCCAGGTGCCGCAGAATTTGAATCTGCGACAGCCTGCATGGCAGATGCTGATGGTGATGGATATGGGTACATGATCGCACCTTCAGGTGGAGTAGGAGGAAATGACTGTGATGATACAGATCCTTCTGTGTACTTTGGTGCACCAGAAATCCCAGGGGATGGGATCAGTCAAGATTGCGACAACACCGAAGATTGTTATGCGGATACAGATGGTGATGGGTACGGTTCTTCCTCTGTTGTGTCCTCTTTTGACTTGGACTGTGATGATGCTGGAGAATCAGTAAATAGTGCAGATTGCGATGATTCAGATATCGACATATCACCAGATGCCACTGAAATTCCGTATGATGGTATAGACCAAGATTGTGATCCAAGCACAGTGGATGATGATTTGGACGGTGATGGATATGGTGTTGAAGACGGTGATTGTGATGATGCGGATCCAGATCGCAATCCTGGAGCTACCGATGTACCAGATGATGGTATAGATCAGGATTGTGATGGTGAGGATGCCACAGAAGGCACTGAAGATACAGGTGATACTGATGATACGTCCACTCCAGAACCATCTTCAGAACTCGATACAGATGTTGACGGAGATGATTTACCACCAAAAGAAGGGTGTTCCGCTGTTTCGGGTCAAGGAATGACGGTGTTTGGCTTGTTGTGGGGATTGATTGGATTGAGACGTCGGAAAACACATGTCTAATTTGGTATCTAGACGGCCAGAAGATACAATGGTCGAAATGACACAGTTGGTGTTGCCCAGTCATACAAACAACCATGGAACTGCTTTTGGTGGTCAGATTGCGGCATGGGTAGATGTTTGTGCTGCAGTATCAGCACAACGTTTTTGTCGCATGCCTGTCGTTACAGCCTCGATGGATGCATTGCATTTTTTACAGCCTGTACATCAAGGGATGGTGGTGATTTTGAAGTCAACTGTCAATTGTGCATGGCGATCTTCGATGGAGATTGGTGTTCGTATAGAGAGTGAAGATCCGTTGACGGGAGAGCGTTTACACTGTTGTAGTGCGTATTTGACGTTTGTCGCAATAGATGAACAGGGTAAAACACAACAACTTCCAGCTTTGTCGTGTATAGACAATCGAGATTCAGAGCGTCGAAGAGAGGAGGCCCAAGAGCGTAGAGATTTGCGTCTTCGAATTAGAGAGATTCGAAAAAGTGGTGGTGTATTAAGGTTTGATGATTTATCGAAGTAAGTCAAACCGTCGCATGGCTTCTATCGCAGCATTTCGGGTTTCAAAGACTGCAATAAACCGATTTTTGTGACAGAAGATAGACGGTACTCCTGTGACTGCACTGAGTTCTTCATCTCTTAGTCCTGCCCATTCAGCGGGAAAAGAACGCTTTTGATCAAAAGATTCACTCGTTGGTGGAATGGCGGATACCTGCCATGTTCCATGCATGGAGGGATACATCACAAATTCGGTTGAATGTGTAGAGCCTGCATTTGCATAATAGGTGCTTTTCCAAGAAATATAGGCTGGAAACTCCATGAGATTCTTAAACTCTCTGGTCATATTCATGGTGTTTAGTACGAGTTGTCTTGCTTCTTCTTCTTTTCTGTGTCGTGAGACGATGCCTTCGATGATTCCAGTGGCAATTTTGGTAGCCAGTTGAAATTGATCATCAAAATCTTGAAGAGTTTGTGCTGGTGCGTTGAACAGATTGACCATTTTACTGAAACAGGGAACGGAAGGCCTTTCTTCTATGCGTCCATTGTCTACATCATCAACATAAGAGACGATTTCATGATCCATCATCTTTCCCAGAGTCGGATCGATCCAGTTTGATGTAAGTAGCCATTGTAGTACCATACCAGCGGAACTAAGAGGTCCTGTATATTCATTTTGATGATGATCGAAACGTCCTAGGCTTGGATCGTATAGGCCTCCTACATCGAATACAATCTCTGCAGTTTGAATGATGTCGATATCTCGTGTTCTTGTTAATGATAGAGAAGATCGTTGTGGGTGAAAGTAGCACAAAAGTGCCCAAGCCAATACATCATCAGCATGAAATTTACCCGAATGTGTGACGACACGCATAGAAACTCCTTAAGCATGAACTATGAAACGATTTATCCAACCTGAAACATTTGAAACCGAAAAAATCAAAGGGTCGCGTTTCATTGTAACCACATCACCGATAGAAAGTGTAGAGGATGTCAAAGGTATTCTGTTGGAGTTGAAAAAGCAGCACCCCAATGCCAATCATCATTGCTGGGCTTGGAGGTTGGGTACAGATATAGAAAGATCCACGGATGATGGGGAACCTTCTGGTAGTGCTGGGGAACCTATATTGCAACGGATGCGTAGAGCAGAGTTGGTTGATTCTTTGATTGTCGTCACACGATATTTTGGAGGAACAAAGTTGGGGGTTGGTGGATTGGTTCGTGCGTATGGAGGCTCAGCTGGAGAGGCTATTTCCAATTTGACAATGCAACACTTAATACAGCGGTCCGTTTGGTCTCTGACAGTCTCTTATGCTGATCAATCTGTGATCAAAGCCATCGTCCGAGCATCAAATGGAGAAATTGTTGTGGAACGGTATACCGATACGGTATATTTAACAGTTCATACAGATCCATCACTGCATGATGACTTTATCAACCAGTGTACAGATCGCACTTCTGGAAGAGTGGTTCCACAACATGAAGGTATAGAATGGGTCGTTCAATCAACAGTGTGAGAGTTTGATGCAAAAATTTAAAGAATTGTTGGCAGAATACGGTAAGTTTGCAGTAGCGATTCATTTGATTTTGTATGTGTGCACGTTTGCAATATTTTTTAGCATTATTAATTTGGGAATGAAAGATTGGCTTCTAGAGCAAGTGGAAGTGTTCTTGGGTACTGATGAGTATACATCGTCAGGCACATTCTTATTGACATTGGTCATGACCAAATTGACTCAACCATTGAGGTATATGATTTTGATTCCGTTGGTGCCTTTTCTCAAGCAGAAATGGGATGCAAGAAAAGAGATTGAACAGTAATATTAATATGTTGCTGCGATTTGTTCTGCTGCTTGTTTACCCAAATAATAACATGCTGTAATGCTTCCAGAAAATCCCCATCCAACTTGAGGGGTTCCCAAGAATCCTGAGGATTCTCCGACAACATAGATATTGTTCACTGTACTTTCTCCAACAGAGTTTACCGTGGCTCCTCCGAAACTTTTGCCGGTACTCAGTTGTAACTTAATTGCATAAAATGGTGGTGTTTGCAAAGGTGGAAGCGTGGAGACATCTTTGTCGAATGCGTCTTGTTGTTCTTGAATGCCTGTATTGTATGTTGCAATGCTATTCATCATAATAGAGACTTCCATCTCCAAGGCTTGTGCCAAATCTCGAAGATCATCGTATTGATATACTGTACCCAATTCAGCGTAATCACTCCCTGTTAAAACAGGGGGAGAATCATAGTTGTATCCCATTCCTTGAAATTGAGTTCCGTTCCACAATGGGGCATCAAAGATGGCATATAAAGCTTCTTCTTGGAGCATTAACTGACCACCATACAATGATTGTGTATAGTGCTCATTGAAAGTACGAATGCCATCTTGATTTAGAATGAGACTTCGTTCAAGTGCTGGTACCACCATGACCTCTGGAAAGCCCAATGTCACATCTGTAACGCCATGTGCATAAAGACCAACGTGGTGCATGTTTTGTAATGGTATGGAGAGAGACTCCAGCCACTGTATTGAATCACCAGTCATTCCAAACCAGGACTCCATATGCCAGTCGTGTTGCTCAATGGCTGGAGTGTGAGTTGTTACGATTGTTTCGTTTCTAGCAAAACCACCTGTTGCAAGTATAATATTATTTGTTTTAAAACTTTGAGAACTTGTTGTAACCACAAAGAAATCAGAGTGATCTTCAATATCGATTACCGTATGATTGATTTTTGAATAGGGGCGTAACTCAGGTTCCCAAACGGCAAGAGGGTGTGGTGAGGTATCAGACAATGTATGTATTCTTGGAACAGATCCGGCACCAATATCTGATTGTACTGAATCAAACTCAACATCAAACGATTCAATCCATGAGAGTGTTTCGGCAGACTGAGAAAGAAATTGAGTAACATTCTGATCTGCTTCTGAACCGGTAAATATCTTCCAATCTTCAGCTGCCAATTGAAGAGAATCAGTGATATTTTGATTTGATTGGAGTATGGTGTTTACGGCAAAAAATCTTCCCGCATGAATCCCAGCACCACCTATTGTGGATTCTTTCTCTAAGATCAGAGGTTCAATACCAAGTTCTAATAGGCGGATGGCTGCTGACATCCCGCTAGCACCGCCTCCAATAATAATAACCGGAAGAATATCATCTTGAGGAGTCGTATCCTCTTCAATGGTTGTTTTGATAGGGGTGCAATTGAGTGTAAAAATAGCAAAAATCATGTGTAGGAGATTCCGAGTTGAATAAATTTACGCTGAATAATTTTCAGTTTTATTTGGTTTCGTGTATTTGGTCGTTACTGATCAGTGTACTATTTATCATATTGTATTTTTATTCCAGGGGTTCAAAATGCGTTTAGATCCACAAAATACACTATCTAACTGCCCTTAAATGGCTGAAGCAGAAGCCGCAGTACGCACTTTAATTCGTTGGGCAGGTGACATCAAGAATGCTCGGTGCTTTCAGGTCCAATACTGATTTGAGAAACGAATTCTTGGCTATGATTCGATAAGCGACGAATCGTCATTGTCTTTATCGTGATGTGGTAGGTGACTTGGCATAGTATCGTTAGTAGTGATACAGTAGAGTGAATTACCGTTGTGTTACAGAGAGTCTATGTCAACAGAGCCATCATTGTTAAAAAACGCTGCTAGAACAGCATTAGACTGGATCTTTGCACTGTCTCTTACAGCTGCAGGCTTCTGGTTGCTGTCATGGTGGAGAACTCCGACCTTACCGGATGAAGCACCATTATGGACTCTTGAGTCTTTAGAAGGAGAACGTGTATCTCTGTCTGATTTTGAAGGACAAACAGTGGTTCTTAATTTTTGGGCAACATGGTGTGGTCCTTGTAAAATGGAGATCCCAGAATTTCGCAAGTTTGTTTCTGAACATCCAGATATCCCTGTATTGGGAATTGCCGTTGATGGAACTCCAGGTAAATTAAGGCAGTTTGCTAAGCAATATAAAATTAATTATCCAATTCTTCAGGGAACGAACAGTGTGCAACGAGAATACAATGTTAGTTCACTTCCAATGACGATTGTTGTTGGGCCCGATGGTGAAGTAGAAGATGTACATATTGGGGTTATGATGGCGAGTCAATTAGAATGGGCGACCCGTCTAGATTAACCAAAGACAGTAGGGGAGTGGGGATTGTTATACCATTTTTAAAATTTTCGAAATTGTATGATGCATCTATTCATTCTCTTTATACCATAAAATTATTTTAGTTTGGTAAGTGAGTGTTTTCTGGTGGCTAAGGCAGAACCCTTTTTATTATCTGGACTATGAAATGGTTCTATGAGCATTGGTCTGTGAATATTGTCCCGCTTAAGAAGGTCGCACGAAGAATTACTACTGTTTTTTCAGCATGCGCTACTTAGGAAAGAGTGTGTGGACTGTATTTTTTATGTTACTCGAGTATAGAATCGGATGAAACGGTGTTATCGATAGATCGATAGGCTAGCCTACTTGTGGATAATTTGTATATACCATGATTCTGATATGTTATAGTTGACTATTTTTATATTACTATATGTTGTTACATATATAATATAATGTGTGTTACTAATATATTATAAATAACACAGTGTGTATTAAATAACGAAGGTCCGTATACGTCCACTGACATCGGGTTTGTAGGTTGTTGATACAAAAAAAGACTGCGCGGAGCAGTCTTTGAGTGTTTACTTGGAGTGTTACTGTATAATCAGCATGGTGCTTAGTATATGTATCGCTGCTGGTACTTCTACAGTACCGTCTTCGGATGCTGTAATTTCAGCAGTAAGAGCCCAAGTCTTATTTTCATAGTCACCATTGTAAATTGTGTATGTGGTACCAGCTACAATGTTTTCATTGCTGAACGTAATTGCCGCTGCTGGTTCTACTTTGATATCGAATGGACCTAAGTACCATGCGCCAATGATCGATTCAGGTGTAAAATCTTCTAGAGGCAATCCCCCACTTTCTAAATCTAAGGGTACAGATTGCAGTGTTTCAGGTAAATTTGAATCCGCTGAAATTATCAAACCATTTCCTGCATCAAAATCTTCACTATTCGTACCTTGCTGTGTGAAAAGAGGAATTATCACGGTTTCTGTTAGAGAAAAACTATCAGAGGGTGTAATTATGGTGAGTGGGTTGGCATATTTTTCATTATCGACTGTTGGCACAAGATCAAAAGCGTAAGGCATATCTGGAGGTAAAGTTCCTTCTGGAAAGCAGAAGCCATTTTCACCCCATTTGGCAACATAGCATGTCTCAATATTACACATTTGAATTCTAACATTGCCTTCAGCTTCAATTCCATCTTCAAAGACAACAGAACCTGTCATTCCAATTCCATCGGCACCCTCGATGCCAGCACATTGATCTGTTTCTGTGGTATCCGTTGTATCTGTATCGGTACTTGTTGATGAAGTATCCGTTGTCTTATCGCCACAAGCGAGTATCGTGAGTAATGTAATGAGCATTTGTTATCCCGGTAAAATATTAAAAAAGACAGTCCATTACCCTAGAATAACACATCTTTCCTAAATATTCTTAGTTCAGTAATTGTTCGATATCTTCGATAGACAGTTTTGAAACAGATTCAGACAATAAATTTTCTGCAATATGTCTTTTTTCCTCTTGAAGCCGAAGGATCTGTGTTTCGATTGAATCTTCAGCGACAAGTCTAATCACTGTTACTGTTTGAGTTTGACCAATTCTATGAGCTCTATCAGATGCTTGATCTTCAACGGCTGGGTTCCACCATGGATCTAAGTGAATGACTTCTGTTGCACTGGTTAAGTTGATTCCGCTACCACCCGCTTTCAATGAGATAAGGAAGATGGATGTGTCCGTTTCTTGGAAGCGATCGATTTCGGATTGTCTTTTTTGATTTGGTGTTCCACCATCTAAATAACAAAAATCCAGATCTTCATTCTTTAATATGGTTTGTAGTTTTTTGAGGAGTTGTACAAACTGACTAAATATTAAGACTTTACGATTTTCCAGATGTAATCCACGTATAATCTCCATTGCTCGATCTAATTTACTGGAGTGATCACTGGCTGATTCAACAACAAGACCTCTATGACAACAGACTTGTCGAAGCTTTGTTAGTAAAGACAAGACTAAAAACTTTGCTTGTTGTGGGTTGTCTTCAATGATTTTCTTGGCTTGAATCTTAAGTTGATCATAAGTATCTCTTTCAAAAGTCGATAGTGTGACTAATTCATTGATTTCAATTTTTGGTGGTAAGTCACGAGCTACCTCATCCTTTTTTCGTCTAAGTAGAAAAGGTGCAATCAATTTTTGCAGATCTTCTAAGCGACTATTATTTCCAAGTTCAATAGGAGTTAAGAATCTTTTTTTGAACTGCGCCCAAGTACCCAGGTGATTTGGCAATACAACATGTAAAATAGCCCATAAATCTAGAAGACTATTTTCAATCGGTGTACCTGTCAGGGCAATGGAAAAATTACTTCCCAGTAGGATTGCAGATTTGAATCGAGAGGCTTTTGGATTTTTGAGGTATTGAGCTTCGTCAAAGACAATAGTAGAGTAATGAAATTCCATGAGTTTTTCAATATCTCGTACCATGATGTCATATGTTAAAACCAAACACTGTTTTGGAAAGAATGTATGAAGTAATTTTTCTCGTTCGGGACCTTGATAGTGTAAAATTGTCCAATCTTCTAAACACTTTTCTAATTCTCGCAGCCAGTGCCCGCTGGTACTCTTAGGGGCTATGATTAAGACTTTTTCTTGACTAAGATCTTGTATTTGATGAAGAAAGTTTATTACCTGTACGGTTTTTCCCAGTCCCATTTCATCGGCTAGGATTGCACCTCGTGCCCATTGCTTCAAATTCAGCATCCATTCCACACCTGTTATTTGATATGGTCGCAGTGTGTACGCAAAAGGGGTGTTTTGGAGGACGACACTTTGAATCGAGCGTAATTTTTCTTTCAGCACTATCGGCGCTTCTATATTTTCATTGGACAAAATATTGTGTAATGTCGTTACATGACTATATCCTACATTTAACTTGTCTTTTGTGGGTTGAATTACATCAGCCAGGGTGCGTAATCGTGAACGGAACTCTTCTTCGATGCTATACCAAACATGTCCTTTGACCAACAGATAGGGATTGTTTTCTCGAATAGCGGGGAGGATCTCCCAGAGTGATAGAGTATCTTCGTCTGTTTCGAGTTCTCCTTGAATCTCAAAATTATTGATATTGTTGAATACATCGATACGAAGATCTTCTAAACTGACATGTTGAATAGTTGGAATATTTGAGAGCCATTCGATTCTATTGTGGTGACCTTCAGGCAGATTCTTTAATGTTGATAGAAGCGTAAATATCTGTTCGGTTGATGTAATGGTCCATTTGTAATTGTCTTTATGGTGAAGTCCCAACAGTTGTCGTACGGTATTTGCATGAGTATGTTCGGCTTCAAATACTCTATTGCAAAACCCAAACTCCTGTTTTTCTTTATTAAAATGATAGATGGTTTTGATTCCTGCTCCGACAATACAGGTTTTGTTTGTGAATGGGCGAACCAGAAATTCTATTCGCAGATTGGAGCTTCCATTGCTAGATACACGAATTATCGTTCGATTGTCCGGATAGTGCTCAGTACCACGTAAGTCTTTTCCCAAATAGATGGGGATAATCTGTTCTATTAATGGTAGTCTTTGAAATAATGCTGTTATTGCATCATGAGATATGACTTTTGATGTTGAATCCAATAAGTGTATAAATCTCTGTATTCTATTGTTTAATTGGATATACTTGAACTGATCTGCTTCAAGGTTATACCAGAATCCGGCCTGTGGTACGGTTTCATGATTGAGAATACTACGTACTAAGACTTCTTCTGTATCTAAGAAGAGTGCCCATTCTATTCCGGTACTATTTTTACTGAAGTGTATTTGTAGATCTAGAGGTTGCAATACCCCTGTCGTGTTGGTTTTTGTTCCAATAAATACTCTGGGATGGGTCTTCAATAGCTCAAATATGATTGGTAGCAGTCTTTGATTCTTCGAGTGTACAATGTTGGATATCTGTTGGTCCATACTGTGCTCAAAATATCCACCATGTTGTACGAGTGCATCAAGGTCTGTTTTTCTGTGTTTCCAGCCAGAGGCTGCGTGTATACACCATACCGCTTCAACTTCCAGTCCTTGTTTGGTCTCTTTGAGTCGCCATCCCAGTATTTCGCCAGGTCTGGATATGGATTCGGTGTTCAAGAGGGGATCCAATTTTTGAAGGTCCCGTTCCCATTTTGGTGTACCAAGATTTTTTATCAATCGATCATGTAGGTGGTACTGTGCTGGATCTGTGAGCATTTCAATAGTTTGATCGATTGCAGAAAGCCCCAAACGGCACTGCCCTTGCTTACCATTTAGGCATTTACAAGAGACTATCTGTTTTCTACCATCTAAGTGGATCAATAATTCAGCCCAATTTCCGCCACCACACCACGCGATACTCTCTTCTTTGTATTGTAAGCGTTGATTTTTGGCATCTAGCCACAGTTTTTGTGTGCGCCGATCTTTTCTTGAGCGTGGATTTATCTTTTGTCGTAACTGAGTACGTTGTTTCAGTGCACTGTCCCAGATTCTTTTTAAAAAAGGATTCTTGGGAGCTGTTTGATTTAGTAATTCAATTTCGTCTTGTTCTGCTTGTTTTGCATTTTGCACCATCTCTTCCAGATATTGGATGGCCGCTTGTTGGAATTCTAAGGGTGCTGTTTCTGCACTGGCTTCTTCTAATGTATGTGCCGTGGGTCTTGTGATGATCTCTTCTAAAGATGTGTTGTTCTGTCTGTAGACCCACAGCCAGTTGGTGTGTACCTTAGATGTGGGAACCAGCAGCATTTTTGCTGGGTATGATAGTGCATATTCAACACGGTGTCTTTGAGCCCATGTTTTCAGATCCGATGAGGACATGGTTGGGTGTAGCATGAATCCCTCCTGTACAGTAGTATACCATCTTTACAACCTTGATACGGACAGAGTTTGTCCATTTTGAGAACTCTATGCATTCGGTTAATGGTTTGGTAGCGTAAGGAGAACATATGACCTATATAGCCCCTGACTTTAATCTTCTAGGACTCGATGATATGTCCGACTGTCCATTCTTAAGAGCTCCCAAAGATGCGACACTACCAGATGACTTCACCTCAACAACCAATTTTCCTACATATGTGAAAATTAATGGTAAATGGAGGCTGCCTAAATCACCAAGAATGGATTCTCATCTGGTATATGATCCGAACACTGATAGTCTTGAAATAAAAGAATTTCGGTTGATTAAAAAAGGAGATTTGGTGGCTGTTGCCAGATATGAAGATGGTTCAGATGGTGTATTCGTCTGGAGCAAGGGGTTTGAAAAAGAAGCAACTGAAGAGGAGGCTTTTTCTTTTATGAGTTCTGAAGTTAGCCGTGAGAAACCGGTTGATTATGGTGCAATTATTCGCTCTTTTAAAGAGAATCGCGATGGGTATATTATTTGGGTAATCGGGCCTGCATTGGTTCATGCGCGTGGTCGTGAAGCAATGGAGTGGTTGATTCGAAATGGGTATGCACATTGTGTTTTGGCTGGGAACGCTGTTGCTGTACACGATGTGGAAGCATCTTTGTATGGTTCAACACTGGGTATGAAGGCTGATGGTACAGGAGTGGCGACAGGGCATGCGTGTCACATGCGCGCAATAAATGAAGTGAAAAAGGCAGGATCTATAAAATCATTGGTTGATTCTGGAGTCGTTTCATCTGGAATTATGAGAGCTTTGATACAAAAAGATGTTCCATTTGTTTTGGCAGGTTCCATCCGGGACGATGGGCCTTTGCCTGAAACGATTACAGATGCGTTAGAAGCCCAAGCAGCCATGAGAAAACATACAAATAAAGCAACAATGGTTGTTATGGTTGCAACGGCACTGCATTCAATCGCTGTTGGGAATATGTTGTCGACCTATCAACAAGCTCCAGATGGTACCATTCGTGAGATTACCACCATTTGTGTTGATCAGACAGAGTTTGTTGTCTCAAAATTGAAAGACAGAGGTACTCATCAAGCATTTGGAGTAGTCACCAACGCTCAAGACTTTATGCGTTTGATTCAACTGGAGTTGGCCAGTACTGTCAAATGAGAAATATTTGAGAGTGATTGTTTCGATTGTTTATTTCCCGAGAAGGCCTTTCTTTAAGGCTTCTGTGGCGGGATATTTTCCGACGTACATAGCAAAGATGGCTTTCATAAAGTCCTCACTGACTATAGAGCCCCGACTTGTTCCATTAATGTAAATCGTAGTTGTTTGTGTGGTGGGAATGTAATCGAACACGACGGTATCACCTGTTGTGAAGTCTTGCATCCATGAACCACACTTTCTAATAGAGTCGATCGTTTTGTCTGAAAACTGATTGTTTCGAATGTTTTCTTCTAGTACCTCAACCATCTTTTCTTTTGGAACATCGGAATATACAAATTCGATGTGTATTCTTTTGGCAACATTGGCATTGATTACGGAGGGGCCATCCGTCATTTTTGTTGGTAGATAGAGTCCCGCAACATAAATGTCTATCCAATATTTTTCACGAAGTCCGATACCGTTCAGTTGTAACGATTCATTTTGTAGTGTAATTGCGTCAGGGATTGTAACATCTGACAACGAAGCGGCTGAAACACTTTGAAACAATGAGAAAAGAAGCGTATACATGTGACCTCCAGAAAGCCTTATTTATCTGAAAAAAGAATGTATTGAAAAGAACTGTTGCCAACCAATATTCTATCATTGATGGTGAGTACATGTGTAGATATGGCACTGTCGTTGACTTTTACACTACACATAAAACCGCCTTTTTTGGTGATGGTGTGTGCCTTTCCATTCCATGTGATTTCAGCTGCAACTTTACTTGTGAACATGCCTTTTGCTTTTATTGTAGCGGCTGTTCCGATACTTACAGAGTTTGTTTCGGGAAAGACTCTTTTTCCAGTGGAGTCAACAATACATGCATTGTTTAATAAGTTTTGTTCTCGTAAAATAGACGTGGCTTCTTTGGCAGAGAGTTGGAGTGTCTCGTCTTCTTGTTTCTTTTCGATTAATTTGCTCGGGTCGTACTCTGGAAGATATGTGATCGAACGACCTCTATACAACTTGTCTTCTATGCTGTCAGTAAGCAATATTAGGGTGAATTTTCCAAGTTGCATTTCCGATTTTGATTTCATCGGAAGTCGTTGCCCTTCTCTGAGTCGTTGCCCATCGACGACAATACCATTTTGAGAACCCAAATCTTCAGCAATAATTTCATCTCCAACAATGTGAATCTGAGCGTGTTGTCTTGATATAGATTGGTCTGGTAAAACAAGATCACACTGATCTTCTCGTCCAATCATGATAGTGGATCCAAAGGCAAATAGTTGTTTTTGTTGATTGCTGACTTTGATTAAAAGTTTAAACATACTCATCTCATTGGCAGTAGAATGATCGAAAAGACAAAGTTCTTTGTCTTGAGAATACTGTTTTTTGATAATATATTCCAATAAACAGACAAATTTCAGAGGGTTATATGGATGAGAAATGGACAGTAGAGGAAAAAGAACTGTGGGATTTGACTCAAGAGTTTTATGTTGCGCTTGATAAATTGATTCGTGGCATGCAGTTGTATCAAGGTAAAGGTGGTTTGGTAGATCGACTATTGGAAGAGTTGATGAAACGGACGGATAAACTGTTGATTCGTCGAGATTCTACCGTTAAGATTAGTCCAATTGGCCCGATTTGTTTTGATAAACCGTTGTCAGATGATGGTAAAACCGCCAAATATATTTTTCAAATGTATCGTGATGGGATCCGAGAACTAACGTTTCAACAAGGAGTTGATGCCGCCGACATTCGAAAATTCGGTGAGATATGCAATGAAGATATCGCTGCAATCGACGATGATATTGTCACCCTCATGTGGAAAGCCGATTTTGAAAGGATTCAATATTATGCGGTGGACTCGTTGGGTGAGCAGATGGATGTCTCAGGGCAAGATGATTCTGACTTACTAGAGCAGAGTGACATTTCTATTTCAGGTGATTTAGATGGTGAAGCTATGCAATTTTCTTCGTCAGACATGAGACTGTTGCGAAGTAAAGACTCTGTTAATTGGGTTCAAATGTGTTCTGCTCCGATTTCAGCAACTTTAGATGTTAAGCCTCTGGTTGAGCAGATAGATGGCCTCTGGCCAAAAACTAGAGACTACGGAAGATTTTTGGCTATTGTTGTGCAGCTCTCCAGACAACGAAAGCGTGATGTACCAATGGTCAAAGATCTATTCGCATCAATGGCACAGTCTGGAAATGTGGAATCGGTATCTGGATTGCTCAGTGGTTTGGTTGGACTGTGCTCTAAGGGCGTCCAAGAGGCCAAAGACATCCTACAAGAGTTGATGGATGCTGAAGAGGTCTTAAAACTCAAAGAGGTTTATGCCGCACAATATGAACGCTTGGAGCCTATGTTAAAAGAAATGGTTTCAATTCCTGGATTTTCGGCAGATGGGTTGATTGCTTTGTTACAAGAATTACCGATGGGCAATCCAAGAAGCACCTTGCAATCTGTATTGTTGAAGTCGAGTGTTGATATGACATCTTTTTATGTCCAGGGTTTGGTTGATGATGATGACAGTGTTGTCTTGGAATCAATAGAAGCGTTAGGGCAATTGGAAACGGTTGCATCATTAGAAGCGTTGTATTCTTGCCTGTCTCATTCGTTGTCTTCTATTCGTCTTACATCGCTTCAGGCTATTAATGGTCGATATGCTAAGGGACAGGCGAAACAAATTGGTAAGATTCTTAAAGATCCGGAACCAGAGAATCGTTTGTTGGCATTGCAAATATGTCAGTCTATCGTAGACAAAGAGATTGGTAATATAATGTTGGGTGTGATGAGAGAAACAACGTTTACCAAGCGTCCGATGGATGAACAGCAGCAGTTTTACGAAGGGTTGTATAAATATCCTTTTCCAACAACGTTTCAGTTTTTAAGTGATATCTTAAAAGATAAAAATATTGTTCGAAACAAAATTGTCACCATGAAACAATTATGGGCGGTGGGTGTTTTTGCAAAAATTGGTACAGAAGATGCCAAATCAATTTTACGTGGATTGAAAGGGAATTGGTTTTTGCCCGCAGAAGTGAAACAAAAGATTAAAGAGGTAGTGTAGATATGGAAACACCAAATATACAGGCCATTGCTGGTGATATAATTCTTGCACTGAACGCTTTGAGTTCTGTGGTCAAACTGTATGACAGCAACAATACGGCTGTCATACGTCAAATCGATGCTCTCTATGAAAGTGTACAGAGTGGATTTTCCAAAGGGTTAAACAGTATTCGGTTAACCTTACGAAGTGATGAGTTCTTCGTAAATGGAGAACTGATGAAGGTAGACATACAATTATACATGCGTGCAAGAGAAGTGGGAAGTGTCCTGGAAAATGTTCAGTGGAATGATGTGACGTTTACATCTGGATTGACCAAAGATGATATTCGGGCTTTTGTAAATGATTTGGCGAAATGTATTCGAAAAGAGGCCGTCACCATGTCAACCGAGGGCTATGGTGGGATCACGGGTAAGAAAAGCGCAGGTTCAGCCGCCGCTGCTTTTCGATTTGATCCAAACAAGATGGCAATTTGGCTGATTGCAGGATTGTTAGACGTGGTAGAGCGTTTGTATGTGTTGTTTGATCAAGGTGAGCGACCATCGTTATTGCCAATTCGACGTTCGTTACAGATGATTATTGATAATATGAAATCTTTTTCTGGAATTTATCAAATGCTGAGTGCATTTCGAGATCCCAATCAAATACGAAGTAAGTCACAGACTCATGTAGCTATGGCAGTGGATGTCATTGGATTGTGTGCATATTTGCAACGAAGTAACATTGAGATGTTGGAGATGGCCATCGCTGCTATTTTATCTGGTTTATCAGAAGAAGAGGAGCCTCTAGCGGTAATAGAGCCAGTATTGGAGTTCGATGGTATTGGAGAATCTGCACTGGGAATGCTTCTTTTGATGCATGATAGTGCTGCGGCATTGAAGGGAAATCCTGCCTCTATTCAAGGATTGGGATTGGCATCTGTGATGCGGTATCATCAGGAAATAAACAAGGATCCGAGTGTACCATTGCCCAAAGTGATTTTGAGTTTAATGGAAGATTCAACGGGACAATTAAAATCATTATTCCAAGTGTTCGCCCGTTATAAGGGACCTTTCCCGATTGGTTCTTTTATACGAGTCGATAATGAAACCATGTTGGTGATTGGTCAATCGAATCGACGAACCGGAAAGCAACGTCCAATGGTGGCGCGTTTAGCTGGAAAGAAAATATTAGAAGTATTGGATTTGTCGACAGCCCCTCAAAAGAACATTCAAGGATTGGAATCTTTGTCAGGGTACGAACACCGTTTGGAAGATTTGGAGATGGGGTGAAATATTCGGTCTTGATTTTTGTTCTGACAATGCTGGTAATACAACAATATACACAAAGCCTTGCTTTTGCAGAGGAAATATACACATCGAATGTAGAGATAGGGCAATCGCAGCAAGGGCGAGGCCTGTATGTGGAACAGTTTGGTTTGGGTGCTGAACGCATTGTTGTGGTTGCCAGTATTCATGGTACAGAAACAATCGGTACACCTCTATGCAATCAGTTCATTGATGCGTTGTACAAAAATCCTACTTGGCTAGATGGTAGGACATTGTACATTATACGCATGGCAAATCCTGACGGTGTTGTAGAAGATATTCGTGGAAATCGACACAATATAGATATAAATCGAAATTTTCCTACAGGCAATTTTGGTCGTGGATGGTTCAATGGAGATGAACCGTTGAGTGCTCCTGAAACGGTGGTACTGATGGATTTTTTCTCTCAAGTTGTTCCTGAGCGTGTGCTGACAATTCATCAACCCTTAAATGGTATTGATTATGATGGTCCAGCAGACGAGTTGGCATTGTCTTTATCAGAGGTGTCAGGGGTGCGTATTCATAGATTGGGTAGTCGCTCCGGATCATTGGGCTCTTTTGTGGGGAAAGAGTTGAATATTCCGATAGTTACCTTGGAGATTCCAGCGTCGGCTCAGCAACGTTCAAGTGAATGGTTGTGGGGGAAATATGGCGTGATACTTCAAGGTTTTCTAGAGTACGATGCATCAAAGAGACAATCCGATTGATCTTTTGGGAGGAATGGGATATTTTAAAAACAATTGAATTGCTTCATCCATAGTGGATATCCACGGTGGATAAAACAGAAATTGACTTGAAAGGAGATGTTCTCATGGGCTCAACAGTATCAGGACCAAAATACACCGGTATGGATAAATATCCCGGTTGGATTGCTACAATTATCACTATTGCCGTAAGTTCTATATTTATCGGTGCGTTGTTTGTCACTGCGAACAGTCATGATGCTCACGATGCAGGTCATGGAGAAGGGCACGAAGCAGAGCATAGTGATAGTGAAGAAGGACACTAATATTTCGTCCATAGATTGCCAATCGTTTAACAAATCTACGCTTGTACAAAAAAAGTGGCAATGGAATCTGACTCTGTCTCATTGGCAGTGTTGGGACGATGAGAGTCAGGTTTGGATTTCTGATCATCATCCGTTACCAGCATGGTTTTTAGACACCGGTGGGGTAATCCCAAAAACAGAATTTTTACGGTTTTGGAATCTCTCATCGACCTGGAATGAAATGAGGCAGCATCTATTTTGGCTGTCTATTTCTGAAATACAAGAGTTGGCGGTCGGCTTAGAGGCTGAGTGCTTACGGATTGGTGTTAGAACGCCAGCGATGTTGGAAAGTGGAATGGTAAATGAAACAGTTGTGCTTCATGAATGGGTCTCAGAAGGTCTAGTAGAGTCCATAAAAGATGCTCCCGTTGATGAAGAAGGGAACTATGATCCCATGCGTGCCTTGTTTCAGGCGCAATCGAAACGTCGAAGCAGCGAGTCTTCAGATTCCAGACCTCATTTTCAAACTCTTGAACAAGGGAAGTTTACAGCTCGCCATTGATTGTTGATTGTTGATTGTTGATCATTCAATCATTGAGTTATCACATACCATTCCTGAGTGGTGTGTAGGTTCTCTCAACCTGTATATTTTTAGTCTTCTTTGCGGTCCATTTCCTTTCGAAGCTGTTCTCTTTCAATTTTGAGTACCGCACGGTTGATAATAGACCGGTCTAGGTTGTTCATCCCGAAAAACTGGACTCCAACACGTTGATATTCTATTTTATTTTGTGTGAAGGGGACTTCGTATTTGGGAATGGCAACCCATGGAATTACCTCGCCATTGATTTCTAGAGAGCCCTTGAAGACCAAACAGTGTATATCGACGTTGTAATCAAAGATGGTTCGACGAACAAGGAAGCCACATCCACTGACAGACAAATCAAGCAGTCGTATATTGTTTTGATCAATTTCTTTGGCTTGCTCTAAGAATTGGAGTGGATTCTCTCGTTCCGGATCGTATCCAGGAAGTTTGAGAACGCTGATGTCAAGTGACTGTTCAAAGGGGGCTCGGTAGGCTCCACGATCATTTGACAGTCCGATATTGCTTGGAATGGCGAACGTAATGTAATATCGACCAATTGGATCGGGTTCAACCAAATACTGTTCGGTAATTACACTGCTGAATCGATAACGCCCCTCTTTTCTAGGGATTTCAACTTGTAATTTATCTCCAATTTGATAGTCAAAATCATTGTGTCTGTCTGATTGGATTTGAATACCACGATTTTCGGCTGAAACTCTTGTATTGAGAATACTTCGGACAACAGCACCATCATAATAGATATCCACTTGATTGGTAAAACCCAATATTCGTTGAACGGGCTGGTTTTCTTTGGAAAACTGTTCTGCTTCTGAGGGCCTACTTTCTTTTAGTTTGCGACAGTAAAAATCTCGGAAGACAAGCCCAGAGTACGGTTTGAACTTGATGCGTTGGTCTTTGACCTTCACTTGGATGGTTGCATCAGAAGATCTGCGATTTTCAACGATGGAAATATTTTTATTTGCACTTTCCCACAGCAGTTGTTTGTTGGGAGTGAGGAGCCGAGTATGCTCTTCTGTTACAAATATATACGCAAAATAGCAACTGCCTTCACTTTTTCGAATGGTACATTGATCACAAAGGATTGGTGTTTCACTGTAATGCTTGAAAGGAAACTCCAACTCTTTGACTTCGCTGAATGCCAAATCTTCAGAGTATAATTTGGAGCGAATATCGGTGAATAATTTGGGTCGCTCAATCTTCAAAACTTCCTTTTCCACAAGTTCGTAGATTTTGTCCGCTTTGTTCGTCACAAAAACCAACTTATTAGACAGTGTCGTAATCTCTAAGCGCCCTTTTTTGTTAATTTTTTGAATCTGATCAAATGGGATGATTTGTAACTGCGCACCGGTCAATGTATCCAATACATTTTGAGGGGCAAAGGTCAGTCGATTGGGGGCAAAACTAAGTTCGCCATTGATGGCCGACTTTGAGGCTCCACGGTAAAGCATGGCTTCAAACGCACTCAGCTGTTCAACTGCAACGGTTGCCAAATCATCAACGTCTGTTCCTTCTAAACCACGCAAGGTCGTATTTAGACGTGCGGCATTTTTTCCACCGATGATGATTGTTCCATGGGTAGATTCAACCGTTAATTTTTGTTCCAGATTTGAAAAACTGAGATTCAATATATCGACTAGGGAAGTGGTCAATTCTTTTTTGTCAAAAATGTAGCTTTCAAGTCCTGTTGTGGTTCGAACTGTCAGATCATGATTGGTGAGGATGATTTCCCCTTTTGTACTTAAGGGCCCTTTGATATAAACATTGGTATCTCCTTGAAACAAGACTTTATCCAACGTTTTATCTGACTGATCGCCCATCATCAATTTCAAACGTTCACTCAATCTCTCAGCGCCAGAACCACCTATTTGAAGTATCCCATTGTCATGATGAATGGATACCATTCCAGAATTTACCTCGATCGTATCGATGCTCGATATTTTGACTTCTGCTTTTGAACCAGAGAGTTTGTCCAATGCCTTTTTGGGCTCTAAAACAACTCGTATGTTGGTCACCCAACAATTTGCATTGTGTGCAAAGAAGCTACTGCTGTAATGGAGTACTTGATCGGTTGCTAGTACTTCTTCATCTTTTTTTAATTCAATGGACATGATGTTCTCAGATTGGAAATTGGTCGTGTGATTAGAATAGATATAATTTAGCCGATTGTACTTATGTGCAACAAAAAATCCGTATCAAATTATGGATTGAGTATTTTGAACATAGAGATTCTTAGTTTTCACCTTTGAGAATGATTCGGCGATGTCGTTGAATTAGACTGCGTTCTAAATGCAATATCTTTTTCATCAATCGATGTTCATTACTTGGTGTATTTTCTAAAAATTCTAGTCCAATAATGGTTTTGTTTGTATCTTCTGGCTGGAATAGTCGACGGACTTTTGCAGGATAGATGACATGTTCTACTTTCTTTTTCTTTTTGGTTAATTGAGCAAACTTTCCTCGAGACCGACGTTCCGTTTTGTCCAGTAGGATGTGGACTTCAATGACTGTTTGAGGTGTTTTGAGTGCCGCTAAGTCATCCTCTTCAATGTCTTGACGTAGTTCTAATTGGCATCCACCCGCAGAGAGATCGACCATCTTCGCAGTGGTATCTTCTAGTTCTGCATTGCAATTTTTGAGTGTGAATAAGATTTGTTCTTCGGTTGGAACTCGAAAGGCAGCTCGTTGATTGATTAGACGTACATATCCAATTTGTTGAATTAAAATGTTGTATTGACCGTCTATATCCGGAGTATTGAGGTGGTTTTCTAGCACTTGGGCAAAGAAAACATAGTGTCCTCTTCTCGAGATAACATCGATTTCCACTTGGATGTTGTTTGGAATGAAGACCTTTTCGGTGAATCGGCTGCATCGAATTTTAACTGTGCCATTTTTTTCAGAGATGGTTGAGTTGTTGATCGTGACCAACAATGATCCATCCATATAAATGGCGAGTCGTTTGGTTTTTCCTATAATACTGTCTGTTGGTTCGGCTTTACCAATAAAGGATACAGACATGGGAGAGAGTTTGGGTTCAATTATATCCGCCATTTGAGCGACTTGGGCCTCATCTAAAAACTCAAATGCTTCTGGATATACTTCATATTGTATTGTCAATCTAGAACTCCGTCGGTTCATTTTGATGACTTCGAAGACATCGATTTCTTGTATGGGCCTAAGACCATTCGGTTTGAATGAAATGGTATTTTCATTGAGTGTCATATGTCCAAAGGTAATGGCTTCTTTTTGATTGTGAACCCTTGCACATGCAACGGTATCATCCATCGTATTTTGTGCATTCCAAAAATGAAGCAGCATTCTGGTCATGTACCCCATCCATAAATTGGGCATAGATATGGACAACGTCCAGACTTGTCCTTTTGAAGTAAACAGTTTGATGCTGTTGTCGTCGGTATGCTCTAGATATTGTATCTTTGAACATGGGATCCGAATGTAGGGTTTATCGGTGAGTGAAGACTGCTTGTTACACGGTAAAAGATATAGAGCCTGTTGGCCCAACATGATGAACCCAGAACTCGATTGCTGTCCAGTCCAGCCTCCCTCCCACAAACAGTCTACAAAAACATCATTTTTTTGAAATATATTGAGTAAGTGATGCAATAGTTGAGCTTGATTACCTTGTAGAGTAAACTTGGAACCTTGCGAGGTGAATTTTAATTTTTGGGTGATTGAGCTGTAATTAATATCCTTTAAATCTGACCACCTAAAGTCTTTGTGGTGTGTCTCCAAACCCTGATATCTCAATGTGAACCCACGTCGAGTGATGTTTAAGTCCCCAAGAGAAGCAAGTCCAATACCAACAGAAACCAAGATATCATCACAGAGAATCGCTTGTCGTTTCTCCAATGAGGGCCACGAGGTTTCAAGGGACAGCTTACTGCTGCGCCACTTCTCAATCCATTCAAACAATCGTCGAGCACCACCACCCCACAAAGACAGTGTT
>Ga0206130_10002080_pt1 | contig 28384 bp, 31 predicted proteins | sample Helgoland_Spring_9_FD_148637 | JGI IMG/M metagenome (GOLD analysis project Ga0206130, IMG submission 148637) | Pelagic subsurface seawater microbial communities from Kabeltonne, Helgoland, North Sea - Helgoland_Spring_Bloom_20160512_1 | ecosystem: Environmental > Aquatic > Marine > Epipelagic ...
AAAAGGAATCGTAAGTTCTGTATTCTTATTTTTAAAATGTATAAACTTTAATAAATAGTGACATACACAATCAGATAGACGTCTTATAGGTGATGTAAAATGACAATATTCAGGCATACCAACTAAGTCATGTGATTGAATCGTAGAAATATAATCGGCTTTTATTCCATTCGTTATTATTTCTCGCAACATTTCATCACTTGAAATATCACTTTTTACACTATCAAGCCATTCTTTTGCTACACATGTTCTAAAAATACCAGTATTTAAATGAATTTTTAAATATTCTCCAATAAATGAATTGGCGAAAATAGCAAACTCTGCAATCATCTGCTTCATTCGTTTCTCTTCTGGCACATCTTCGTATAAATAAATATTATTTTCTTCGTATTTTATGTATGCCGTAGATAATTCACTTAGTATTGTTCCTTTCGTTTTTTGTTTGCGTAAATTAAATAAAGTATTACTAATATGTAAGCCATTTTTTAAAACATCATTTGTATTTAATTGCATGCTTGCATCTTTATATGTAAACGAGTTTTGTTTTTTAATATTAATTATACCAAATACTAATTTTATTTTATGAATTGGTTCATATGTTTCTTTATTTATTTCAGTTATAATACTTATAGTATATTTATGTTTATCTTCATCAAATGTCATTAAACTTGCTAATTCTAAAATTTCATTAGGTATCATGTGAATAGGAGGTCTATTTGATAAATATTTTGTAGTTCCTCTAATTGTTATATCATTCCATACCGACGATTTTAATGGAATAAAATGAGTAGGGTCGGCAATATGGATAGCTAGATATAATTTATTATTTTCTTCATATATACTGAACGCATCATCTGCATCTTTACATCCTTCTGGATCTATACTATATACATTTTGTGTAAAAATATATCTGTCACTGTCCAATATAGAATAAAGATGCGTAGCAGAAGAATCATCTTTTAATAATAAATTATCTTCTATAATATTTCTTTTGTTTCCATACACGGGTTCAATATATTTTGTATAGTTATTTTCATATAAACTATTATCCATTTTATATGAAATTATATTTTAATATATAAATATTCAATTTTATAATTTAATCAATTTCTTCTATATTTGGTTCTTCTGTTTTACTTTTTGTAAAATTAGGAGACATATCAGGAGATACACCTGAACTTTGTTGTGATTCTCCTTGAGGCATAGTCGCTGTCATAAATTCTTTTGCAAACTCTTCTAATTCGTTTTTCTTGGCATCAAATTCTTCTGCACTTGCAGATTCGTTGCTATATAACCATTGTTGAAATTCATCTACTTTGGATTTTGCTTGATCTAATTTATCTTCAGGCAATGCTTGTTTTATTTCATCTTTATCCAATGTAGATTTTAAATGATATATCATATTTTCAAAATTATTTTTAGAGTCTACTTTTTTTCTCATTAAATCGTCTTGTTCTTTAAAACTATCTGCTTCATCAACCATGCGCTGAATATCATCATCGCTTAATCGTCCTTTATCATTTGTAATAGTAATCTTGTGTTCTTTTCCTGTACTTTTTTCACAAGCAGATACATTTAATATACCATTCGCGTCTACATCATATGTTACTTCAATTTGTGGAATTCCACGAGGCATTGGAGGTATTCCATCTAATAAAAATTCTCCTAGTTTATTATTGTCTTTTGTAAATCCTCGCTCACCTTCAAATACTTGAATATTACAACCAGGTTGATTATCGGCATAAGTACTAAATGTTTGAGATTTTTTACACGGTACTGTAGTATTACGTGGAATAATATTAGTCATTACACCCCCCGCAGTTTCAATACCTAATGATAGCGGAATTACATCCAGCAAAAGTAAATCCGCCACTTTTTCATCTCTTACGCCCGATAAAATTGCTCCTTGTACTGCGGCACCATATGCTACTGCTTCGTCTGGATTAATATTTTTACATAGTTGTTTTCCATTAAAATACTCACTTAATTGTGTTTGAATTTTTGGAATACGAGTAGATCCACCAACTAATACAATTTCGTCAATTTGCGATTTGCTTAATTTAGCATCACGTAACACTTTTTCTACAGGGTCAAATGTTTTCCTAAATAAATCAGAACACATATCTTCAAACCGAGCACGTGTAATAGTTCCATTATAATCAATACCTTCATATAATGCATCAACTTCTACAGAAGCAACTGTAGAGGAAGAAAGTGTTTTTTTAGCGGTTTCTGCGGCAATATGGAGACGACGGGTAGTTTTTACATTTTTTTCAACAGTATTGATATCCAATTTATTTTTTTTGCAAAAATCGTGTAACAGATATTGAACTAACCTACGATCAAAATCTTCGCCTCCCAAATGAGTATCACCTGCTGTAGATTTAACTTCAAATACTCCATCATCAATTGACAATACAGTAACATCAAATGTACCTCCACCAAGATCATAAATTAAAACAAAGCGTTCACCACTTTTATTTTTCTCTAAACCATATGCAATTGCTGCAGCAGTTGGTTCATTAATAATACGTAGCACATTCAGTCCAGAAATTACACCAGCATCTTTTGTAGCCTGACGTTGTGAATCATTAAAATATGCGGGAACAGTAATTACCGCATCTGTAACCGTTTCTCCTAAAAATGCTTCTGCAATTTCTTTCATTTTTACTAAAATCATTGCTGAAATTTCTTCAGGTTGAAAACGTTTCAATTCGTTTTTATATGTTAATTCAATTACAGGATTTCCATTTTTATTTTCCAATACTTTATAAGGTAAATGAGGCAATTCTTGTTGAACTTCGACATCTTTAAATTTACGCCCAATTAAACGTTTTGCGTCAAATACTGTATTTTTTACATTTTGTACAGACTGAGATTTTGCAGCAGCACCAATATGTCTTTCGTCGCCAGCGAATGAAACATAAGACGGAGTAGTTCTACTTCCTTGATCATTTGCAATAATCTCAGCATTATTATTTTGCCAAACGCTTACGCAGCTGTACGTTGTACCTAAATCAATACCAATACATACCATATAAAATATATATATGGTATATCTTTAAATTTTTTAATTAACTATTTATTTATCTTAATGTAGAAATACACATACTATATAAAGTTCTATGAGTAAAATACGCAATCGCCGTACCAACAACATTTGTAAAAAATAATCCATTAATTTTACTGTCTTTTTTCTTGTTATTAAACATGTATGCTATCATACCAAGTATACTTAATATTAAATAAATGAATGTTACTATCATCAATATATAAAAAATATTACAAAAATCAGAATCTAGAGGTCCAAAAACAGTATCATATATTGACATATTATATATATTTGACATATTATAATATATGTATATATAAAATTTAAAATGAATATCATATAATTTTTATCATGGATTTTATATATAATTATTATTTTATTAATAATGATTAAAATAAAACCATCATATGTATCGTTATCTATATTTTTTATTTATGTTTATTATTCAACATACAAGTATCCTGATTTATGCGAATGTGTTATATTTTACAAAATACCTAGTATAATACAGTATAGTTTAATTGTAATATATAGTATATTATGTAGTTTTGTATATTATATTATTTATTATTTATACAATAAATATAATATAAGATTACCAATATATATATTAGTTCCATTATTTTATTTTTTTCAATTATATATTGGTCATATTATCTATGGATGTAAAGAAACATTTTTCTTAGAATTATATAATGAAGATGGCGAATTTAATAATAATATTAATTAAATATTTTGTATAATTTGAAATGTTATACAAAATATATGAAACGTATATTTTTATTTCAGAAAAATCATTTACCAGAAGACGGATGGTTACAAGGATGTGTAATTTGTAGTGAAATAACTGGTAATTATAAACATGTTAAAAAATATAAATTACCTCTTAATTTATTATGTTGTAGAAACTTGCGCAATAAGGAAATATATGGGTATATATGTAAAAATTGCGTTAAATTTCGTAAGAAAAAATTTTATAATTCATGTATTTCTTCATTAAATTCTTATTTTTAATTTACTAATTTCATATTAATGTTATTGGCTTTTTCAAACTTCGCGATTTTGTCACTTGTTATATAATTTGTAGCAAATGTAGTTGGTTTATTTACATATTCTGGATCGTCTATATTTTCACTATAAGAGTCATATGCAGGACCTTTTAATAAATAAATATTATCAATATTTTCCACATTATTAACTGAATCTTTAAATTCAACTTTTGAAAAATCAATAGTATAATTTTCTATTTGATTATTATTGCTATCATAAAATAATAAACTAGTAGTATTTATATTTCCATTCATGTATACTGTGCCATTATTATTCACGGATGATTTGAAGACATCATTTATATTTAATCCAGATTCTATAAATATGTGTTGAATATTGTTATATACTATTGGTTTTTCTAATTTGATTTCTAGATATTGTTTTTCATTATCTAATACTTCATATTGTTTTACATCATAACTAGTATAATAGGCTCCATACTTGAACACTGTGTACGGTTCTTCATTATATCCAGATATATATGATTTACTATCAGATGACATATCATTATTGACAATATCATTTTTATGTAATATTATTTGTTTTAGTTTATTTGTTAAATCTTGTATAGTATTCGTTAAATTTTGTATTAATGTCTGTATGACATCTTTTTTCAATTCATTTTTTTCCTTTGCTAGATCAGATTGTGCATTTTTTAAGTCAGACTGTGCTTTTTCTAACTCAGTTTGTGCATTTTCTATAGATGATCCTCCTGTTCCTTTAATAATAACATTATTGTTATTTCTAACAATATTGTCATTATTGTTCCAAATAAATATTTTTTTAACAACCCATGATGGTTTATTCATAACAATATATTGATTATCATTCGTTTGAATACGTATTTTACTAATTAAAACATTACCACTCAATGATTCAACTTTGTTATATTCTAAGGGTGTAACAAATTTTAAAGTAACTGATTCACTATCATTTTTTAAAGTAACTGATTCACTATCATTTTTTAAAGTAACTGATTCACTATCATTTTTTAAAGTAACTGATTCACTATCATGTTTTAAATTAATCCCATTTGAAATAGATTCATCAACGCTAGAGTAATATGGGTATAATAGTATATATTTTCCAGTTAATTCAGTAGAATTTTCTTCAATTAATAATTCACCGTTTTTATCATAATAAAAATAGGAGACACTTTTAGTACCATATGCAAATACTAAACGTATATCTACTATATATTTATAATATTTTTGATATTCATTCATTATTTTTTTAGCTTCTTTTTGTTGTTCTTCATATGAATTAGCACTTATATATTTCCAGTCATGTAATAGACTATAGGCAACATTAGTAGATTGTAATTCTTCAAATGTCATATCATTTAATGAAAAAAATGGTATTAAATTTATATTATTCTCAATAGAATTAGTGATATTTGGTATTTTTGCCCATGTTTCAAATGATAAATTTTCTAATTCACCGGAGGTATGTTGTTTTATTTGTTCTTTTAAGTTAAATATAAATATATCATTAGGCTTAACTATATATTCTTCTTTTATAGTGGTTGTTGTTTCATCCGACGTTAAATGATATATGTTATAAATAAAATTATTAGGTAGAGACGTGGGTGTTAAAGTTATGTTATGGGTTAAGTTAGATATTATATAATTTGTATTATAATATAGTGTATCATTTTCGGTTAATGAATCTATTAAATCTTCATCTTTTATTGGGTTTGCTGCGACTGATAAACTACTATTAATTAAATCGTGTATTTTAGGGGTTACATATTTTAAATATTGTCGTTTATCATAATTGGATGAATAATAACTAATAGTATTATTAAAAAAATTATAGGTTGATGGTGTTTTTTCTTTAATATTTAATACAAATATTAATCCTTTGGATAAATTTATTTGTGTTTCATTTTGTGTTTGTTTTACATAACTAGTTGTATTTTTTATAAATTTATTTGTTATATTATAGAATGCGTATTCATAGATAAAATTATCATCATTATTTAAGTTAAATATAAACGGATAGTTAAATGCATCACCAAAGTAATGAAAACTATAAAAACTATTTGTTTTTAATATTTCTGACAAGTCGTCTATTAAAACTTCATCGCTATTTTCATTAAAAAATTTAAACTTTAATACACCGTCTACAACATTATCGTATATATTATATTTCTTAATTACTTTATTTAAATATTCATCTGTATTTGTTAAATATTCAGTATTTGTAGCAATATTTGCTAATTGACTTATAGTTTGTGCATTACTATTATTAAAAAAATTAGACATTGCTGTATCAAAAGAATAAGTGGTCACTTCTCGTTTATTGTTCATGAAATGCATTTTATATATTATATAAATATATAATATTTATAATTAATATTTTTTAGTATTTATTTCGGTTTCTGTATCGGTTTCTGTATTTAAAACTGGTTTAATTAATGTTATACTAATCCATGATCCCACAATAGTGAAAATTAATCTTCTTTAATATTTATTTCGGTTTCTGTATCGGTTTGCATTTCGGTGTTTAATGTTGGTTTATTTTCTAAGATTTCTTGCTTATTTAGTGTTATATTAATCCATGATCCTACAATAGTCCAAATAGCCATAAATTTAATTACAGAATTTTGCATAATCCATACAAGTCCAGTACAATAAGGCGTAGATGCCATAATCGGCGACAATAAAAATCCCCAAACACCAGTAGGGGCACAATGCATTGTATATAAATGTGCTGAAATATAATGAAGTATTATCCATACAAAATACATACCTACTGGCGTTGAAAAGTAAGTTACTACTGTATTAAACCTAATACTGATTATTTTATCTTGAATATTTTTAAGGAAGTTCATTTTTATGATTTATAGTATATTAAGGTAATAATTCAATTTTTTATTATATTTACATAATATTTTTTTAATATTAAAAAATCTATACGTTTATTATAAATGCCAAAAAATAATGTTACATTTAATATAACTGAAACGGAATCTCACGAGTCACGCGATTTTGACGGAGTATTTGACAATTTTGCACCACCACCACCGTCATCATACGATACTATGTCGTTCTCACAACCAGTTTTTGAAGAAGAAGCACCATCCCATAGCGATTCAACACCATCCCATAGCGATTCAACACCAATATCATATTTACCTATTTTTGAAGAACCGCCTGTAGATACGGGATCATCGTCGGGATATATGGGAGCTATGGGACCATCATCTGGAGATACGGGAGGACCATTTGAAGAATTTATACCATTTGAAGATATGGGAGCTATGGGACCATCATCTGGAGATACGGGAGGACCATTTGAAGAATTTATACCATCTGAAGATATGGGAGAACCGTCATCTGGAGCGGGCACTGCAGGTTATACGGCTCATGAGATTGATTATCCTGCGCTTGATGAGAATGGTGAATTGATACCATCTGAAGATATGGGAGAACCGTCATCTGGAGCGGGCACTGCAGGTTATACGGCTCATGAGATTGATTATCCTGCGCTTGATGAGAATGGTGAATTGATACCATCTGAATATACGGAAGATTTGCAACCAGGACCATCATTTGGAGATTACTGGTCTTCAGAATTATTTTTAGGAACAAAACCAGAAATAAAAGCAAAAATAGAAGCAGACAATAATTCAAAAAATCAAGTACTATATTATGCTTGGCATTTAGCAGATGACGGAAAAGCCTATCCAACTGAATCCGAAGCAAATGATGCAAATAACACCTATTATGGTGAAAATTATCAACAAATATTAGAGGATTATCGTAAAAAAGAAAAAATTGTATCTACTACGAAAACAGACGCTCAATCTATTTCTCCAGAGGATATTGCAACATATGGAATAGATGCAATAGGATTTTCTCCTGATGCATTGAGTGTATTCAGTAAAGACCAAATTGCTAGATTTGATCCTGATGCAATGAGTGGTTTGAATGTAGAACAATTCACTGCAATTAATAAAGAGGCAATTGCTGGAGTTACTAAAGACCATGTAGCAGCATTAAATCTTAATGTCATTGGTGGTCTGGACTCTGACAAGGTGAGTGCTCTGTCTGCTGACGCTATGAGTGGTATGGATGCTGACAAGATTAGTGCTATGTCTGCGGACGCTATGAGTGGTATGGATGCTGACAAGATTAGTGCTCTGCCTGCTGACGCTATGAGTGGTATGGATGCTGACAAGATTAGTGCTCTGCCTGCTGACGCTATGAGTGGTATGGATGCTTACAAGTTGAGTGCTCTGCGTGCTAGCGCTATGGGTGGTATGGATGCTTACAAGTTGAGTTTTATGCCTGCTGACGCTATGGGTGGTATGGATGCTTTCAAGGTGGGTTTTATGCCTGCTGACGCTATGAGTGGTATGGATGCTTTCAAGATGAGATTTATGCCTGCTGACGCTATGAGTGGTATGGATGCTTTCAAGTTGAGTGCTCTGTCTGCTGACGCTATGGGTGGTATGGATGCTATCAAATTGAGTGCTCTGCCTGCGGACGCTATGAGTGGTATGGATGCTATCAAGTTGAGTGCTCTGCCTGCTGACGCTATGAGTGGTATGGATGCTGACAAGATTAGTGCTATGCCTGCGGACGCTATGAGTGGTATGGATGCTGACAAGATTAGTGCTATGTCTGTGGACGCTATAAGTGGTATTACATCAGACCAAGCAATGGAACTCTCTGCAGATGCAGTTGAGAATATATCTACAGACAAGGTGAGTGCTCTCAACACTTCATCTTTAGTAACAGCTGCTGTAATAACTGTATTAAATAATGTAAAGAATAACCAACTACAAGACTGGGGAAATCAATTAATAAATTTAAGTACCGGTCTTATTAGCGCATTAACAAACACTACAAAATATTCATTAAGCACTACAAAATTATTAAACGGTGTCATAGATTATCAAAAGGTTGCTGCTGAAAAGGCTGCTGAAAAGGCTGCTGCTGCTAAAAAGGCTGCGGACGAGAAGGCTGCTGCGGATCAGAAGGCTGCTGCTGATGCTGCTACTGATGCTGCTGCTACTGATACTGCTACTGACACTGCTCCCGACGCTGCTGATACTGCTGCTACTTATACTGCTATTGATACTGCTACTGAGGTTAAAATTGATGCTGGTGCTGAGGCCCTCAATTCGTATATTGTTCCTGTTACTGAGGTTAAAATTGATATTGTTCCTGTTCCTGAGGTTAAAATTGATCCTGTTACTGAGTTTAAATTTGATATTGATCCTGATCCTGTTATTAAGATTAAACTTGATCCTGTTACTAAGGTTAAATTTGATACTGTTCCTCTTACTGAGATTGTTAAATTATCGCAAGAAATAAAAAATAACGATAAACTATTTACACTGGGGGGGATGGGGGCTATCGGTACTCTTCCTGATATTGGTACTCTTCCTGATATTGGTACTCTTCCTGATATTGGTACTCTTCCTGATATTGTTACTCTTCCTGATATTGCTACTGACGCTGCTGATACTGCTGCTACTGATGCTGCTACTGATGCTGCTACATCAAACGAGTATGAAATATTCATAAAAATGATTACTGAAAAAAATGGACCAGGACACAAAGGTCCACTTATTGTTGACATACAGGAATTACCTAAAAATGAACTAAATAAATTATCTCAAGAACAACAAAATAAACTAAATAGTGGGGATGCAACTCTAAATTATGATAGTGAAACAAACAAAATCGTTTATGTTTCAAAAAAATCAATAAGACATATAATTATACCTTCTAGCTTAATTCCAGTAGAAGTAAATAAACCTAAAAAAGTAAATGTAAATGTAAATAAAAAATCAAGAATAATAATTCCAGATTTGTTATAAATAGTTGCGTAAAATAAGTATTATATATTTCATTAAAATATATAATGCAAAACGATGATTACTTAAAAAAGCAAATAATAACGTATCTCGGAAACAAACGTAAATTAATACATAATATAGAAGAAATAGTTAAGCGTATATATGATGAAAAAAATGCAAAATTAATAGTAGGTGATGGATTTTCCGGTTCGGGTGTAGTTTCTCGTATGTTAAAAAGATATTCAGAAGAATTATATGTAAATGATATATCTGATTATTCAAAAATATTAAATCATTGTTTTTTATCAAACATTTCTTCCCAATCTCTCCAAGAGTTAACTAACTTTATAAATGAAAGTAACAGTTATGTTGATTCAAAGTTAGAAAGTAAAGAAGAACTCAAAGAACCATGGGTTTCTAAACATTGGGCACCATGTGGAGAGATTACAGATAAAGATAGAGTTTATTTTACAGAAAACAATGGTAAACGAATAGACTGGTATTATAATTATATTCAAACAAAAGTACCAGATAGTTATAAACATTTTTTACATGCAATATTAATTGTACAATCTTCAATACATAATAATACATTAGGACAATTTTCGTCATTTTTAAAAGATGGAAATAATGATTATGGAAAATTCGGAGGAAAAAATGGAAATGATTTACAGCGTATATTAAGTGACATTAAAATGGAATTGCCTGTATATGAAAATCATAATTGTAAAGTATATATAGATCAATGTGATACGAATGAGTGGGCAAAAAAGAATAAGAAATATGATTTAGTGTATTATGATCCTCCATATAATAAACATCCATATTGTATTTACTATTTTTTATTAGATATGATTGCAAAGTGGGATACAAGTGCCATTATTCCAGATACAGTAAGAGGACAACCAAAAAATTGGAAAAGATCAAACTATAATAGTATAACAAATGCTAAAAAAACATTTGAAGATTTAATTAAGAATACGAATTCTAATTATATACTAATTTCGTATAATAATACTGGAATTATTAACCCACAAGATATGAATCATATTTTAAGTAAATATGGAGAAGTGGAAAAAATAGAATTGGAACATAAAACGTATAATAGATACAAAGGTGTAAATGAAAAAAAAAGACAAAAAAAAGATGAAAAAATAAGTGAGTATTTATGGTTGTTAAAAAAAAGTTAATTACTATTACAATGGAAATAAATAATTTATATTTTTATAATATATGTTGAAAAATATAAATAATAAGCACTGGTATAATATGTTTTTCATATTATTTCTCTATTATATAGTTTGTAAAATGACTACAGAAATAGAGGGTTTTAATGATCAACAGCAAATAGTATTAATGGGTGATAGTGTATTTGCAAATGATAAATATGTAAAATCAGGATATAGCGTATTTGACATATTACATAGAGAACATGAAAATGTATTATTATTAGCAAAAGATCATTCAACCGTAGAAGATTTGTTATATCAATTTAGTAATTTACCAGTAGAATATAATAATCCTTCAACTGTTATTTTTGTTTCAACTGGAGGAAATGATATATTACATTATTTTAAAAATCACGGTCATATAAAACAGGAAAAATTTATAGATAATTTATTCAGCGAATATAGAAATATATTAGATCAATTATACGCAGAATGGGGGTTAAAAGCTCGCGTGTTTCTATGTACAATATATTTCCCTAGAAAATCAACTTATAAAAAATATTATAATATGATTACGTTGTGGAATGAAAAGTTACGTACATATGCGAGTGAATATGAACATACCATTGTTCCTCTTGACAATTTGTTAAATAATGATAAATATTTTACACATGCAATTGAACCATCAGAACTAGGATCTGAAACGATAGTTAATAGAATATTAGAATATAGTTAAGCCTTCAATGGTGCAAAGAATGATAAATATATATACACTAACCCGATAACAGATAAACAACCTAAACTCATATTCAGTGCTATTTTATAACCAAAATCAGTATAACCTGCCACAAAATCACTAAGTGTATGGCCAAATAAAGCACCATACAATGCACCATATTCACCATATCCTGTCAAATATTTATCTATATGAATTCCTAATATTGCAGAAATTGCAACAATTAGATTATCAATAAATCCAAAAATAAAACCTTTCATATATATTAATTACTATATAATATTTATTATCACGGCATAAATACCTATAAAATTGAAATTATAATATAAACAATAATTTATATTATAATAAACATGTCAGGAGAATATAAGGTATTTATTTATGTAAATGATTGTGGTAACCAGTTGCAACAATTTTATGAAGATAAGATTAAAAATCATAATAAGAAAATAAATGAAACAAATTTTCCCGATTCTGGATTTGATTTATTTTGTTTGAAGAATAATGTTATACAATATGGCGAAACATATACAATGGATACGGAAGTAGTATGTGCGGTATATAAAAATAATAAACCTAGTGCTTATTATTTATATCCTAGATCAAGTATTTCTAAAACACCTTTACGATTAGCAAATAGTGTAGGTATTATTGATAGTGGGTATAGAGGTAGTTTGATTGCCAAATTAAACAATACAGGATATTATAAAGATGGATTTAAAAATAAAGATTTTCAAACAAAAGATGGCGATAAATACGTGCAAATTTGTATGCCCGATTTATCGCCATTTACAATTACACTTGTTGATAATATAAATGATTTGGGATCTACTGAACGTGGAGATGGAGGGTTTGGATCAACTAATACCTAATTATAATGAATTAATAAATTCTTCGGGTGCCTTAAATATTAAACCATAATCAAAATTAATTAATTGTATTATACTTAATACAAATATCGCAATTTGCAAATGATGACTATCTCTTGGATCATCGTTTAATTTTAGATTTTTCTGAAATGGATTAAATAATAATAATAAAAGAATATACATTAAAAATACAAAAGCGTGATGAAATATTTCTTTTCTTTTCTCTATTTTCTCTATTAATTCTTTTTTTGAGGTAAAATGTAAAATAATAGTATACCTCAATATACTTAGTGAAAATAGTACTTTGATAAATATAATGACATATAATAATGTCTTAATGATTTTTTGCATATATATATATTTACTATATAAAAAGTATATAGTAAATATAATTATTTTTTGAAATACAATATAAACATATACAAAAAATATACATATATGTCTAATTCAGATGAAATAACAGTTGTAGTAGAAATACCATATATGTCAAATGTAAAGTACGAGATTGAAGATAATAATTTATGTGTAGATCGTGTTTTACCAGTACCTATGATGTATCCTGGTAATTATGGGTTTATTCCAAACACATTGGCAGGTGACGGCGATGCCGTAGATGTATTAATTATTAATTCCACTGCGTTTTTACCTATGTCTCATGTAAAATGTAGAGTGTTAGGTATGTTAGAAACTACAGATGAAAAAGGTCCTGATGAAAAGGTGATTGCTGTTCCTATTCATAAAGTAGAAAATACATTTGATGAATTGAATACTATAGAAGACGTGTCAAAAAATATATTAAATTATGTGGAGCATTTTTTTAAATATTATAAATGCAATGAAGAAGACAAATGGGTAAAAGTAGGTAATTTTATTAATAAAGAAGAAACATTAAAGTTCATTGAAAAATCTAAACTTTAAATGTCATAGTTTTTTTCATTCATAATATATTATTATATAAAAAAGTAATATATTATTTACAGCATAATTCTAATACGTTGACTACGACGCAACGCATGTGATACAGGACTGATAGGGGTTTTACATACATTATTTGTAATTTTTTCTTCGTTTTGTTCCATCATTAATTGATATTTTTGTCGCATATCTTCTCGCGAAATTTGAAGACGCGTTTCATATTTATGTGTAGATTGTTTTTTTACTTGGTTTCTAGTGAGTACCATTATACCTATAATAGTAGTCTATGCTTTAAATAATTTAGCAAAAGTATTTAATCTAACTAATATGTATTATGACAGATTCAACCGATCCGTTAATTCATATCATACCTCAATTCAAAGAATTATCAAAAAATTTAGAAAGTGGTGGTCAATATTCTAAAAATTGTGGAAGACTTGGATTCACCGATGAAAATTGTATAGGCGATTATCAAGATGGTAAGTTAATAAAACGAAATAAGTATCACGCGGGTAATAATAAATTTCCTAATAATTTTTTAGTAAATAATGAAAGCCCAAATTTTAAGGTAGTACCTGCTGGTCTTGTGATTGCAAAAACTAATTTACAATATTTACAAAACTGGAATACTTTATTTCAAACAATTGATGGAATAATAGCAGAAAATCAACAATCTGGTGGAGGAGGAGGAAGATGGCCATGGTCTGTAACAAAAGGACAACAACCACCACAACCTGATCCTAGCGGATTTAACAATATATTAAATAATGCAACCGAATTTGCAAAAAGTGCTACAGATAGCTTTTCCAATTTAGTACGGTCAGGCAAAAAAAAAAATGTATTTATATCTTGTCATCAACATTTATTACAAAATATGTTTTTTAAATTTAAAAAACTAGAGGATAAGGATCTGAATAAAACAGATAGTTGTGGAAAATCTATGAAACAATATGGTTTTAGAAATTGTACATGTATTAAAATAAGCAAGGAAGGGGATAAAGAAATAACGATTACAGTTATTCATAGTGAAAACACGGGTAGAGATAAATTTAAATATAAATATATTGACGCAAATAAGGATTTAATACCTATACTAGAAATAGAAAAAATAAGTACAAAAGACGGTAAAGATATACCAAGTTATCCTATATCTGGAGAAAATTTCCCTAATGGATGTGATATATATATGATAAGACACGGGGAAGCTGTTCATAATTTAAAAGATGTAAATGAAGTTAAACAAGAAAAACTGATATGTAATCCAGACGAAGCATCCCAAATAGCTATTACAGAGGGTAATAAAGAAATGCTAAATAAAATGAAGGCATTGGGTAATAAGGTATATCCGAATAAGATACAATTAAATGCGTTATTAACTACCCAAGGTATAGAACAATCAAATAACTTATACAAAAAAACATTAAAGCCTATTATTAACAGCGGAAACCAAAATATATATATTTCTTCTCCTATGGATAGAACAATAGAAACACTTATTTTTGCAACATCCCTTAATGGTCAAGGATTTACTTTTTTAAAAAAACAATTTATGGAAATGTATAAGGTACGTTTTAATCAAACTCATGCAGCGTTATCAAAATTAGAAGCAAATAGTTTAGGGTCTAATCCTTCGGATACATCACGTGGTTCTACATGGAGTTCAGTAAGTTCAAGAGATTCAACCGATTCAACCGATTCTACGCGACCAACAATTGATTTAAGTCCTAATTTTAAAAATCAAGTTGACACTACAGAAGTACCGCCCCCCAAGACGCCCGCCGATACGCCCCCCAATCAGTCAATTGGAAATAGATTAAGAAGTTGGTGGTTCAAAGGTGGTAAAAGAAAATCAAGAAGAAAAGTAAATAAAAAATCTAAAAAAAGAAAAAGTGTAAAAGCAAGAAAAACAAAAAAACGATCAAGAAATACAAAAAAAAGATATCAAAAAGGTTGTTCTAGAAAGTAAATATTAAATATTTAATGTGTTTAAAATTGTATAATTAAATATTTAGAATATATGAAGTAACTATTGCTTCAAATGCCCTCGTGGCGCAATCGGATAGCGCGTATGACTTCTAATCATAAGGTTGCAGGTTCAAGTCCTGCCGGGGGTGATTATTATAATATTATTTTTTATACAAAATTGAATTAAAAATAATAAATCTAAAAACGACAAATAGAAGATGACGGAAATTAATAAAAGAAAGATATTAGAAGAATTTACAGAATTTGGAAAAGTAAAAGATGTATATCAACATATTTCAACAAGAATTGGGCTCCATGAATTTTTTACAAATGTTGTTATGAATGCAGATATGTTTGATGAAAATAACAATAACGGTCATAGTATTATGTTAAAAGATTTACCAGATATTTATGTTTTAATTTCAAAAAATGATTTTCCATTTGATAAATTAACTTCAACTCAAAAAATATTAATTGATTTATCAAAAAAAAATAAAAATGTGGTATTAGGATATATTTGGTTATGTCCTTGGGAATTAAAACATAAAGGTGCAGTCCCTTGTCATCTCATTAATTTTATTGATAGTAGAATAAGAGGATTAAACATTTCAAAATATATGATAGAAAAATATGAAACGATTAATGAAGAGCAAATATATTTACTTCCATTTGACATAACGTCAAGTGCAACTGAATATTGGAAAAAATATTTTATGGAAGTTTACAGTGTAACAAATAAGAAAGAATTAAATAAAATGATAATTAATTATAAATTAGAAAAACATGTAAAATGGAGTGAATTATATTCTTAAATATTTAAAAAGTGCATATATTTTATAAGTATATAGGCTAAGCACACAATACAGTAATTATCTAATGTAGATAAATGAAATTTAATAATTTGAAACCAACTTATGTGTTTAATCATATATGTATCTTCTTCTTCATATCCCAATTTTCTATAATAATTTTTAACTCCAACTCCTGAAATTACAGCAACCGAACTATATCCTTTTTTAATACATATATCTTCTGCGACTTTCATTAATATTTTACCAAATCCATTATTTTGAGCCTTTTCGTCTAATTTATTATTTGCATTTGTAGTTACCACTTGTCCATATACATGAAGTTCTCTAATCAATGCGCAATTTTTAATTGCGTGTAAATAATCATTGGAATTATTGTCACACAACCGTAATCTAATAAATCCATACATAATACCAGGTTCTTCTACAGATTCATTATTATACCATTTTTCATTAATATAAGTTGATTTTTCACTATTACCACTTTCAATGCTAATAAAATATTCAGTTCCGCCCGATGATTCATATGTTCTCACTATAGGTTTTGCCAAATGGATCATATCCATATTCTTTTTTACTTCACGACAGCGAATACATCCACAAAAATCGCCACATTTTTTTAACCGATCGTCTAATATTTGACGTAAATTAGTTACTTTATTTCCGCCATAAATATATTGAACTCCATCTCGTGTATGATTGGGAATATCGCGAACAACCCTATTTAGACGAATCCATGGATGTACTTGTTTTTTAACATATAACAACACATCAATTAGTTTTTCAGGATCTTCATCTGTATATGGAACATAAGTTCCTTCTTCATGCCATTTTTTAATTTTAGTCCATGGTACAACTGATGTAGGATATATTTTCCATTGATCAAATTGTAAATTCGGCGTATGTAAAATAGTATCAAACATGCGTTTATCTATTTCTGGAGTACTTCCAGGTAGATCAGGCATCCAATGAGCATCTACTTTATAACCATAGTTTTTTAGTTTTTGTAATGCATTCATAGCATCCTCTACATAACATCCACGATTAACCTTTTTTAATATCTTACGATCAATATGTTGAACGCCTATTTGTACCCGAGTACATCCCAAATAACGAAGCCAATGTATTTCTTCATCATTAATTGAATCTGGTCGCATTTCTAATGTTAATCCAATAACCCGCGATTGTGCAGTTTCATTAATTTTTTGTTCTTCAGGCAGAGTTAGTTTATCGCGTTTATTTATACTATAAAATGTATTTGCGGACCAAAATATATCACGAATAAATGTCTCTTGATATTCACGAGGATATTCTGTCCATGTACCGCCTAATACAATAATTTCTAGTTTATCTACATAATGACCATTTAACATATACTGAAATGCACGATCATTGAATTGATCAACTGCATCAAAGTTATTTTTAAGACCACGAGCAACCGTAGGTTCGTCACTTAGATAACTGCGAGGGTTAATTTCTTTTCCATCATCGTCTACTTCTTTGGGGCAATAAAAACAATCGTGTTTGCAACTGAATCCTTGTTTTACTTTTTCGCCATTTTTATTCGTATATTCAGGATAAGGACTTGTAATAACTGAAATTACAATAACCCCAGATAATCCCCGCATTTCTTTGGATTTCGTATATTTTTTTAACATATTATTTTGTTGTATTAGATTGTTTTTCAATAAAGTATCATATGCATAGGTCATTTGAACTTTTGACGGATTAATATGATATTGTTTGCGTAATTTTTTAAAATTTTTTTCAACATTGTCCACCGATTCATACTCTTTCTTGGAAAAATCTTTTACAAAAGAGACGAGTTTATCATCTACATTTTCATAAAATGAATTATACTTATTCTTTTCCTTCTTAAAAATATCTTCAATGTCTTGCATGATTGTTTGAGTTTATAATCATATATAATAAATATAAATTCAATTTTTAACTAAATTAAATATGTGAATATGTAAATGTGTAAACAGGTATGACGAATTAGTAAAAAAAATATATATATAATACACAACCATCATTATTTAATGATTATATATGTAATTGCAATAATCAATTGTTTTCATACTAAGTTTAAAAGATATATTTTCATTATATATTAATCTTATCCATCTGTAAGTAATCAGATCATTGTGAAATTTACGCATTTTATCATTTTGATTGTTAAATGAACGATATTTAATACGCAAAGTATACGTATTATTTGTTGGATTAACGCGTCGTTGTTTATAATATTTCATATTATCGTCAATTGGAATATCAATATGATTCATCATATCCAATATTTTATCAGGATTAATTGACGAATTTATATTTTTTATAACCACACGGAAAGCCATGGTTTTTACGTTTCATTTATATATGTAGTATAAACATATTTTATATTCAATTTTTAAATATAAAATTGAATATAAAATTTTATTAAATTGTATCAAATAATTATGTCAAAACTATGTAGTATTTGTCACGAAATTCCACAATGCCCTGTTACCTTAAATGGACATTCAATGCCAGGAAATAATGATATGAATAAACCAAAGAAATGTAAATATTCTCAGTCTAATCCTACGTGCTTGCTTTGTATAAGAGATTACATGACCTTTCAAAAGAAAAATAAAAACACTGGATTTAAATGTTTCTCTAATTGTTGCTGGATTACGTTACGAGGATGGGAAACATATGGAGAAATAGGTAGGGATGCCGCTGATGTAGCAGAACCAACATTATGGCGTTTTATGGATTCAAATGGGGATGTTAAATGTAGAAAATGTAAAAAAGAATGCGAAACAGTATATGATTTGGGATTACATATTAAAAATGAATGTCCAGAAAGAATGATAATGTGCAGTATTTGTAATAATTTAGTTGTTTTCAAAAATTATCAAGAACATTCTAACAATTGTAAGATTTATTGTTGTGAATGTAATGAAGAATTAATTATTACAACTGATAATAATATTAATAAGTTATCCCTAGACGAACGAGGGTTTAAATGGATTAAAATACATAAACATTATGTAAAAATAAATGATCAATTTGTAGTTAAAACACAAAGAAAACCATTTGATGTAAAAGAACATTATTGTAAAGAAAAAACAATAGCAAGTTGTAATAATTGTAATAATATTATTACGATAAATAATATTAATAGTCATTTAAATTGTAGTGTGTCACAAAGTGATCATCGTTAAACTATAGGAAAAGATGGCTGACTAGCAATCCCGCAAACACCTGGCGTATTTGTGCTATCTGTGCGTTCAATCTTTACATAACCATTATCGCCCCAAGATGAGCTCCAGCTATTTTTTACTAACCAATATTTAACACCATTTTCTTCTCCATATCCTACAGTTAAAACACCATGATCCAACTTAGTTCCACATTTATCACCGGTAATTACTCCACTTGTATATAATTGAAATTCTTTAGTATCTGCTTCAATCGCAACAGATACGGGTTGTTGTGCTACAGCATTCTTGAATACAATTTCATTATTAGGTGTAACATCGCTACAACTTGAAATAGTAACAACCGTTTCACAATCTTCACAAGTTCCTTTATTTGCGGTATATGAATATTCGGTTTCACTACAAATACCATGATCCATAACATACTCAAATGCACTATCCATCAATCCGCCATTACATGCATGATTACCGTAAGAACCAGAACAATCTACTAACTGTTGTTCAGAAAGAGACAGTAAATCACCAGTATTAATAGCCCATGCACCTTCAATGGCTCCAGTAGCGCTAAAAGACCAACATGATCCGCACTGTCCTTGATCTTTCACCGGGGTTACAGCATTGTTTGATCTCCAATCCCATTCTTCTTTAGAATTATCATCATCTACTGAAAATTTACTACATTTATTAAAAAATGGGCCTTTATAACTAGACAATCTAGTTCTATATTCTTCATGTGTAATATCAGAAAAAGGAGTAATACCAAGTGTCATATTTGATGGACGACTATTAAAATCTTCAACATATTTCATGTTATTTGAAAATACTTCAAATCTGTATGTTAAATCTTCTAATTTATCAAAAAATCGTCCATGGTCACGAATAAAAGTTTGAAACAATTCCCAATGGGTGGCAGCAGAAATAAGGGGAGCAAATAAAAGCAAAAGACTAAATGATCTCATTATAACCATATTGGGCATGAATCTTTAAATAATATTAATTATATATGTAATAAATTTGATAAATGAATAAACTGGATAAAGTTGGACAAATATATTAATAAGTATTTAAAAAACTAACAATATAAATTGTATAATGGCAAAACGTGTAATGGCAAAACGTGTATATTTTGGAGGTGTTCCAAAGAATGGAAGTAGTGGAAGTATTGTAAATGCCGACACTAGCGACGAGGATGACGATGAAAAATGCGCTATTAATAAAGAAAATCAAAAAATAACAAAAGTAAATAATCATATTTATTATTATGCAGAGGTAGATCGTAATTCAGTATTTGCGTTATCTGAATTAATTAGAAAAGCAGAAAGGGAAAATTTGAATTTTGCAAGCAATTATTCAGTTGAACCTCCTTGTATTTATTTACATATTAGTTCTTTCGGTGGTTCGGTATTTGATGCGTTTACAGCAATTGATGTAATTACTTCTTGTAAAGTTGATGTAGTTACTATTATTGATGGGGCAACCGCATCTGCTGGTACATTAATCAGCGTAACAGGGAAAAAACGATATATACGTCCCCATGCATATATGTTAATTCACCAATTGTCGTCTGGATCGTGGGGTAAAATGGCTGAATTGGAAGATGATTTTGCGAATAATAAGAAATTAATGTCTAAAATTAAAGATATTTATAAAGAACACACTGAGGTTCCTAAAAAGGAATTAAGTGAAATTTTAAAGCACGATTTATGGTGGGAGTCAGATGTATGTTTAAAGTATGGTTTAGTTGATGAATTATGGGAGGAATCTTAAGATATAATTTCTATTGCTTGTTTCAATATTTCCAAATCACGAATTGCTTTAATATAATGTGGATTGTAATTATTTTCGTTTTTATGTTTATATGGTGTGATTTTAGTTAAAATTTCAGTTTCACATGTTTTACATACGGAAATGTAACCGTTTTTATCAGGAAACATAGTACTGCATTCTTCGTGTGCACAAGTTTTAGTTTGACAATTACAGCATGTAACAATTGAATAATGCGTTTTACATTTATCGCATTTTTCATCTTCGGCAATAATAGAGAATGATGCCGCATTTTCAAACAATGTATAATCATCATGTAATGATCTATCAACAGGACATGATGTATCATTAAGATTATAAATAACCGTATTCATTTGATCATATAATAAGTTAGAACTCGTATTATATGATGATTGACTAGTAACCGAAATCATGATTTATTACACCTTTATATTTATGTTGAATATGTATTAAATATAAATTCAATTTTTAATTATATACGAATGATTCGTTATATTGAATATTTATACGAGTTTTATAATATAATGAATATTTTGAAATGTGTTTAGATAAACATATTGTTTAAACTATATATCCTAACTCATTTAACGTATTGGACGGCTGTTGTGTTTCTGGTAAATGAGGTGGAGGCTGTTGTGTTTCTGGTAAATGTGATACTACAGTACTTGCGTTTGAATCTGCACTATCTTCGCTGATTGACGGTTCTTTATTTATATTTTCATTACTTGTTATTCTTGCTATAGGTGGGGGAGGAACTTCTGAAAACATCCAGAATGAATTATTAGATTTTTTTGTATTAAGTTTATCGGGATCTACGTCGTTATATTGTACACGCTTTGTTAAAAATGCACTTAAAAATACATTTTTATCAGTATAAACAATGCTAATTACTTCATTTATTTTCAAACCCATAAACAATATATTTGTTAAAAATACAGTAATTGTAGTTTGATCTAAATATCTATCATATACAGATATTCCACTCAATATAGCATTGGTTAAAAATGACCCCAGCGATACATACCCTGTAATTTTATAATAGTAATCCAAATCCCATAAAACTTGTTTATAACTAATATCCAATTTATTTAATTCATTTTCAATACTGTCATTATCCATTGGTTTATTTTTGTTGACTTCTAAATATGAAATTAATTTACTTTCACGTTTAAATTCTACCGCATATAAAAATAGAAAAGTAATCATGGTTATTAAATTAAAACTTAGACATGCCACTGATAAATTATCTGAACGGTTTAGATTATCTGAGATTCCACAAGACGTTTCGTCACATTGTTGAGGAACAAATATCATCAAACAGGATCCCATTATTACGCGATATACTTCTAATCCAAGAGCAATAAGCGCATCTCGTTTTTGATTATAATCTTGATCTGGATTCGTTTCATTTAAATCTTTAGATAATATAATTTCTTTTGTATCTTTAAAAGGCTGTTCTGGGTTTTCCATTTTATATAATATAACTATTATTTTCTATATTAGTTATGTTAATATTTATTTTGCGTTATACACTATATTTTTATCAACTGGTATATCAACTGGTATATCAAATATAGGTCTACCTGTAAGGTAAAAAATATTGATTTGTTTCTGTCTCCATATTTTTTGATAATAGTGTGCGCGTGATGTTTCGGTTACTAATTTCTCTAAATTTACATCTTTTTCCACTTTCTCTAAATTTACATCTTTTTCCAATTTCTCTAAATTTGCATATTTTCCCAGCGTATATAATATAATTATAGTTTAATATCTAATACTTTTCTTTTACTATTAAATGTTACACTACCGATTTGCTCTGCCTTTTTAATATTTTTAATAGGTGTATAATTAATTTTAATATTCGGTACATTTCTATATTTTGTATACATCTTACATAAACTGGCAGCTTTTATTATCATTTCTTTGGTTGGTTCTTCTGTTTCTAATATAACATGACAAGAAGGAAATGATTTTAAATGGAACCAAAGATAGTTTTCATTTTTATCCAATAAATCCCAATTTTCTTGGGCACTTTCGCCAATAATTATATTGATATCTTCAAACAATTCTGTCTTCATTTTATTTATTTAATGTAATAATAAATAAAATAATTATCAATTTTTTATTTTAACGCCTTTTTATATAATTTATTACTTGGATGTAATGTTTCCACTAACATATTATTTACTTTCATTTTATGACCATCTTCTAATATTACATTATATACTTCTTTATTATATTGCATTACTTTTGGTTTGGGATTTGATGGAAGACATTTTAATTGGGATTTATTCACTTTAAACACGGTGGTTGTAAAAGATATTGCTTCTTTGGGTATATTATTATAATATACTTTATGATTACGAGTCATTAAAGTATCTTGCGATGGCATATTATATCCTAACGCATGTTGTTTGAACAATACCATATCTATGGATGATTTTGGTTTATGACTTACCACTCCCAATACTTTGTTTCCATTTATTGTATAACTGTCTTTTTCCAAATCTTGAATTGCTATTATTCCTTGGTCAGTAGTGATTGGTGTGTTTTCTGGAAAACAAATTACTGATCCACCAACTAAAACCACATTCACATCTGATTTACCATATATAGTTTGAACACCTGTACTTTTACTAAATCTATCTAAAAGTAGTTGACTTACATACAGTGTATCTATATAAGAACCTCTTAAAGCATTATCCCCAATAGTTATTAGAGTATCAGGCAGACTAAAATTACCGACAGCAGTTCCACTAAATACATCATTACCAATTGTTTCTAATGTCAATCCTAATGCGTCTATTCCTTGAGGATGCATATTATTCAATGCTGTGCAACCAACAAAGGCATAATCACCAATACTCTTGACGCTATCACCTATAGTCACTGACTGTAATGCTTCGCAACCCGCAAATGCAGCCGGACCAATACTCGTGACGCTATCACCTATAGTTACGGACTGCAATGCAGTGCAACCCGCAAATGCGACCTCACCAATACTCGTGACGCTATTAGGTATAGTCACGGACGGCAATGCACTGCAACCAGCAAATGCCTCATCACCAATACTCGTGACGCTATTTCCTATAGTCACGGACTGCAATGCACTGCAACCATCAAATGCCTGATAACCAATACTCGTGACGCTATTTCCAATTACTACCCTTTTTATATCTGATGCAATCCAACCAGTGGGATAATTTGAAGATGTAATTGTCCCACTTACAGAAACACTAGCTGTAGAATTATCGTTTTTTGTAAAAATAGTTGCCATTGTATATATATATATATATATTAAATTACACTAAAATTTAATTACTATCATTATATTTTTATCATTTACATATTCTCCTACTTGAATAACTTCGTCATATAATTCATCATATTCTTTACCAGTTAAAGTATTTAATTTTTCCAGTTTTTCTAAAATAGTACCTTCTGTATATATATCTTTTGATACAAAATCCATTATTTTATTATTTTTTTCCATTTCATCAATAATTTCTTTATGTGAATTATAACTCATTGTTGTTATTTTTAAATAATTATTGTATCAATTGAATACCATAATACGTATAAAGAAATAATAATAATATTATGTAGCTATGCCTGAAGTTGCAATATATAATAATAAATTAATAAATATAGAAGATTTATATAAATTCAATATTGATAAAAAATCTGAATTTATGTGCGCATGTTGTAGTAATATTTTAAAAATAAAAGAATGTAGAAATGGTGAACATTTTATTAAGACTCATTTTTTTCATCCAAATACGGTAAAAGGAACATCTATCGCGTGTGACGAGTATAAAATTAAAAAAAATAAAGGAGAATGGCATATTATGATGTCTGATGCTCTTAATATGTTTTCAAGTGAAATATGTAGATTTGAAGGAACGAATAAACATATATTAGATGGGTATGATGTTGAAAATGAATTAGGAATTGAATTTCAAAATTCAAAAATAAGTACAGAGGATATAATAAGTAGAGAGAAATTAACAAATATTGATTGGATATTTAATGTATCAGAACAATACACCCGAAAAATACGCATTGGATATAAAAATATGGCAATATGTGAAATACCGCATGATAATTGGGAACAAGCCATAAAAGTATGTCAAAATAATGTATTTCTGTTTACGGGTAAATCCGAATATATATGGATAACTGATACAAATTCATATAGAATAGAAGTAGATGGTGTAATACGCAATGTTTGGATATCAGAGTATTGTTCATTATCGGATGTATTAGAAAACACATGTTTAGAAAATATAATTACAACAGAAGGTAGAGAGAATCTAGAGAGATTTAATGAAAATATGGAACAAATAAATATAATTTATGGTCGTTGTAAAAAATCCATGACATTATTAGATGATATACATCGTCATTATATTACAAATTATAAATTTAATAAAAATGAAACTATCGCTATTAAATCCGTTGCTGGAAGTGGAAAAACAACTACACTAATGGAAATAGCAAAAAGGAATAGTAATAAAAAAATATTATACTTGGCATTCAATAAAAGTTTAATAGAAGAAATTGGAGAGAAAGTAAAAAAACAATCATTAAAAAATTTGCATCCAAAAACATTTGATTCTATGATATATTATTCTTATATCCATAAGACAGGCAATCCTCCTAAAAATATTATAGATTTGAAACCACACAATGTACAACATTATTTACCATGGTTAGCAAACAAGGCATTTGGATTAAAAAAGAAAATAGTGAATGATTTTTTAAAATTTTGTCGTCAAGAAACATATACTTGTATCAAACAATATAATAATGAAGTACTTGGTGGAGAGAAGCCACTCTTAGAAAAATTATGGTACAAAGCATTAAATAGAGAATTACTAACATTTGAAACATTACGTAAGATGTGTCAAATAGAATCATGGTGTCAAAAATATATTAATAATGTATATGATATGATTTTGATAGATGAAGCACAGGATTTTGATCCTATTATGATGTCAATATTACAAAATGATACAACTATACCAAAAATATATGTAGGCGATCCGTTACAAAGTATATATAAATGGCGTGGTTCAATAGATGCGTTTAAACGAATGCCCGAAGATTCGCTTATTATGGAGTTTTATTCTACATTTCGTATAGGTGATCCAGCATGTGATGAAATAAGTAGAAAGTTTAATAACTGTTGGATGATATCAAAATCACAAAACAATACACAATTTGTATCTAATTTTAATAAAGATATTACGAAGTATGTTTATTTATTTCGTTCTTGGAAATGTTTGTTACAAAGTGCTGAATTTATACCAAATATGTGGATATTTAATTTTGATGCTAAGATACAACAAATAGAAAGATTATATTATCAGGTTCAAAAATTTCCACTAACTGATGAAGAAAAGGGTGATTATGAAGATGATTTACCTAATTTTTTATTGGAATTAGAAGAATATGAATTACATAAAATGATACAAAATATTAAATTAAATTTAGTAGAAAAAGAAGATTCAAATGTACAATTATATACAATACATAGTTATAAAGGATTAGAACATGATTATATAAAATTAGGGTATGATATTGATGAAAGTGATAAATGTTTATATTATGTTGCTTTAACCCGTGGAAAAAAATTAATATGTTATTAATATATATATATGGGAAACTTTATAAGTTTTAATATTTATGATGAACTAACACCATCAACATCTAAAAAAACTAATTCTAAATCATTAAAAAAATCAAAATCTAGTCCAAATTTAAAAGGATCAAAACATAGTCCACCTTTAAAAAAATCAAAACATAGTCCAAATTTAAAAACAGAAACAGATATATTTGGTATAACCCGTATAGTAAAAAATAAAGCTTCAACTGGTTCACCAAATGTTGGATTATATTTATCAGGTGGAAAAAAAAGAAATAATAAAACACGTTCAAAACAATCACGTTCAAAAAAAAGAAAAAGTAAAAAACGAGTACAAAAGGGAGGTAAGTGGTATGATACATACACTCATGAATCAAATATAGGCGAGTTTTCTGGGGGAGATTATGCATCTATGCGCAATGTAGCATTTGGTAAAAAATATGTATTTAATCCACCAGAACAAGGATAACTCAATATAATATTAAAAAGAAAAACTTAATATTATATATAATGTTATCAAATATAATAACTATATTAGCAGGCATACATTGTGTATATTCTACAAATATTTATAATTATTATGAATTAGCAGTCCAGAAATGGTGTAGTACTGATTATATGATTCACGGGCTTTGGCCGCAAATAAATAGCACGGCATATCCTGAAAATTGTAAAAATGTATCTTATGTACCTCCTACTGGTAAATTATTAACAGATATGGATAATTATTGGTATAGTTGTGATACTACATTATGGTCTCATGAATGGATAAAACATGGTTCATGTATTCAAGAACAGAATAATATAGATGAGAACACATTTTTCAATACAACTATTTCACTTTTTTTAGATAATATAAATCTATTAGATGCCTGTGAAAATGATGATTGTATATTGGCATGTTTTGATTTAGATTATAATCTTATTAATTGTGAAAAATAAAAACCTTAATATTATATATGGGAAAAAAGTATACGCACCGAAAACGTAAACATACGCACCGAAAACGTAAATCTATTACTCGCAAAAAATCAAAAACAATGAAAAGAGGACAAAAAAAAGCAGGCGCAATAACTAGAACTGTAAAGTATACAAATGACTTACCTACTAACTAGAATCTTTACACCCTTGAAGATTTAAAATGCCCTGGATCTTTTGGACTTTCGTGTTCTTCTTTTACCGCCAAGTTTTCCATAAGGTCTATTCATTCCTAAAAGTTGTAGATTGAATATAGTATCTACATCAGTTGGAGATGAATGATATGCCATAGTTTTAAGTGATGATATATTGGGTCGTGTATAATTTGATAATTCTTCTATATTATCGTCTTTTTGCTTTTTTATTTGATTTTTCGTTTCTATGTAGTTTT